>Ga0307517_10001404_pt1 | contig 40465 bp, 51 predicted proteins | sample 23_EM_MG_FD_194515 | JGI IMG/M metagenome (GOLD analysis project Ga0307517, IMG submission 194515) | Populus trichocarpa ectomycorrhiza microbial communities from riparian zone in the Pacific Northwest, United States - 23_EM | ecosystem: Host-associated > Plants > Roots > Unclassified | place...
GTACCAAAAAACAATGAACTCATGATTACAAAAAAAAAAGAAAAAAAAAAAGGACTAAGGAATATGACACGCTTCTCGCAAACTTCTTCCCCCCCCCTACATTTCACATACATTCTCAACCTTACCCGGCTTTGCGTCCAGATCAAACCCCTCGCCCACCTTTCCTCACCTATTCGTCGCTATGGCGAACCCCCATAATCTCCCTCCAGGGAACGAGGCCTTCAGCAGGGTCTCGGCCCTCAACTCCCCCCTCCCGTCGCGTTCAGGAACACCCTCAACCGATCATCCCATCGAGTTCATGATGAGGCAGCTCACCCAGGCGAGGAGCGCCCTCAGGCTCAGCAAACAGGACTTCCCGGACCTCAGCCCAGACGCGCAGGCCGGAACCCTCCCCATCGAATCCATCACGATCGTTCTTCTCTCCCAGCTCGTACAAGGCCTGGTGACCGTCTCACATGAGCTGAGCGGGGTAACCCAGGCGGTCGGAACCATCTCCGAGGAAAACGAGAACCTCAGGGAGGAGCTCCATGACATCTCCTCTCAACTCGCAAACCTCCCCCACGCCCAGGAACCACCAACCGCTCCAGGGATCGCCGATCTCCAGGCATCCATACGTGACCTGTCATACCGAGTGTCAGCCCCCATCCCTGCCCCCCCGGCAGTAGTCCCCCCACCTCAGAGAGCACCTCAGCCCCACCCAACTGCCGTCCCCCCCCCCTCGAAGAAGGGCAAAGAAAAGGCCCGTGCACCACCCACACCTTCCTCAGCCACGGCTGATGACCCTAAATACCTCATACCTTTCTACGATACGAGACTCGGCAAGGCGTTCGGTGATCCCGAGAAGTACGCCAGGCTCTATCCACACTCATACGAAGCCGGGGAGTTCCGGAAGGGAAGGTACGACCTTGACTCCGTCACCCCAGCCCACCTCCACCCTGACGTTCACCCCTCCCACTCCTACGCGCAAGCTGCCTCTGGCTCAGGCTCGGGCGGCAAAGGCAAAGGCAAAGCTGGGAAGCCTCCTTCCCCCCAACTTGTTGTGAGTGCGGCTGCCCCTCCTGTTAAAAAGGGGCCTCCCTCCCTACCAGGTGCCCAACGACGCTTCTTGGCTCCACGCCAGTCCCCTGCCCCACACCCAGAGGCCCTTAAAATCGCCGCGACCTTTCCCGACATCGCCGCTCGCGTTCTCCGCGAGTCAAACTGCCTCCTCCCTTTTGGGTTCTCTGCTACAGTCAACCCGCGAGGCTCTATCTCCCTAACCGTCACCGACAAGGCCACCCGCGCCGCCTCTTACGCCCCCTATTTTGACTCCCTGACTAGGGCCCTCACCCAATCCTTCCCGGTAGGAGAAAACCCCTGGTGCACCCTAGTCCTCACCCCCACTGCCGTTCAACTAGCCATCCACGGCCTCCCCCTGCGTTTCCTCCCCCAAGATGAAGAGGAACTCTTCCCATATCTCAGGCAGGCAATCCTCAACGACAAAGCGACCCCGATTCTCTCAGCCAGGTACCTTAACCCTAGCCGAGATTCTAGGGAGGCCAAGCAGGTCACTTCGGTGGTTATCACCGTCGACCCCCACAACGTTCAGGCCCTTACTTCAGGGGTCGTGATCCTCTCCCAGAAACGCAAGGTCGAACTTGCCTTCTCCTCCTCCAAGACCTCCCAGTGTAAGAACTGCTGGAGATACGGACAAGCCCATCAACGATGCCCCGCCACCCACCCCACGTGCCCCATTTGTGCGCTTCACCATACTCGTGCGGCGCACAGATGTCATCATCCAACCTGCCCCAGGAGCGGGAACAATAAGCCAGTCCCGGCCTGTGGTCCAACCTCGCCCCCCCGTTGCTGCAACTTCGGTAACGACCACACTGCCACATTCAGAGAATGTCCGGCTCGACCTCCCCCGTCTGTCCCCTCCAGAACCGGCTCTCCGGCCCCCGCCCCAACAGGTCAAGACCCCATGGATTTGGCGGTCGATGGCGGCCCAGCACCCACTACTCCTCCGTCCGGGAAGGGTCCCCTTGATGTGGACCTCGTGACCCCCAGGCAACCTCCCCCAGCCGGTCCCTCCACGCGCCCCGGCACTACTTACGGTTTTGGTGGTCCTCTCCCCCTGGAGGAGCCGAGCCCTTCCCCAGCACCGTTTACTCGTCGGGTTCGTCCCGGAAATGAATAATCAACCCATGCCTCTTCCCCTGGGTCATGGGCCGGCCCCTGCCCATACATTTCTTTCCATCATTCAACATAACTGCCTTGGGAGCTGGAATGTTTTTCTTTCTCTGTTGGAGTCGCTCCGAGAAGCGATCACTTACCCCTCGATAGTCCTTTTGCAAGATCCACCTGTTAACAAGGCTCACCTTCCCTCTTTCAATGGTTTCAAGTCCTTCTTTCCCCCGGTGAGGAAGCCACGCGTGGCTGCCTAAGTTCATATTTCTTTTCTTTCCAATTACACGGTGCTCCCCAAGTTCAAGGGGGTGGATGACGTCCTCGCCCTCGACGTCTCCTCCAATGAGCCTCGTTTTGGCACCGCCTTCCACTCCATTAGAGTTATCAATGCTTACTCCACCAATACTGTCGACCATAGGGTTCATTCCGTCCAACCGGAAGTTCGTTTCCCCGACCTTGGGTTTCCCCTGCTAGTTGTGGGGGACCTCAACATCCACCACCCCCTCTCAGACCCGCTGCGGCACTTCTCGCCTCGGGAGATGTCGTCCTCAAATCCCTATTGTGAGAAGGCAGCGGAGTCAGGCTTCGCCCTCCTCAACCCCGCAGGGGAATACACAAGGTTCCCCCTGGTGGGCAAATCTCGCCCCTCGGTCTTAGACCTCGCCTTCGCAAACCCCCACCTCCTTCCCCTTGTTAAGAACTGGGAATCCTCCCTCCCCTCAACAGGTTCAGACCACCTACCAATAACAATCACTCTCGCTGCACCCTCCCTAAATCAGGAACCCCCGCGCCCGCGGTGGACCGACACAGACTGGGAAACCCTGGACCCGATAATTAAAGGCTTCAAGGTCCCGGCCGCTCCGTCATGCCCCACACCTCAGAGGCTAGATGAGTGGATGTCAGAATCGCTCAATCGTCTAGTAGCTCTCCTTAAAGAACACACGCCAGTATCCAGACCGTCCCACCACTCCAAACCCTGGTGGACCCCCCACCTGACTATCCTCCGCCGTGAGTATCACCAGGCTGCCAGAGCGGCCAGAAAACACGACACCCATCACATGCGGGAAGTTGCCACCACCTCCAAGGCGGGGTACTTTAAGGCAATTAAAGCCGCCAAGAACAAGCACTGGTCCTCCTTTCTGTTGACGGCTACCCCTCAGAGCCTTTGGACGGCTAAGAGGTTCGCCTACGGACGTGCCCAGCCTCGCTTCCCCTCCCTCCCAGGGGCTGAAACCCCGCTACAAATGAACAATGTCCTACTGGATCACTTCTTCCCCCCTAAGGAACCTTTCCTCCCCCCGCCTAGGCTTAGGCCACATAAATCGGCACCCCCCTTGACGACAGACGAGATAGCGGCAGCTCTCTCCAAGTGCTCCCCGACCTCGGCTCCCGGCCCGGACGGGATTCCATACTCTACCTGGAAACAGGTCAACAAAATCAACCCGTCAATCCTCCTCCAAATTCTTTCCCCGCTAGTCCTCTTGGGCTATCACCCTGCGTCGCTGAAGAGCTCGAACGGCGTGGTACTTGATAAGCCAGGAAAGCCCTCCTAGGAGTCACCCTCCTCCTTGAGGATAATCGTCCTGATCGGCACAATCTCGAAAATCCTTGAGAGGATTGTTGCAGTCCGACTACTCGCGGCAGCCAGCCTTAGAGGGCTGTTGCACCCCAACCAATCCGGCTCGCTCCCTGGACTCAGCACCTACGACGCATGCCTCACCCTCACCAACGACGTCAGGACCCTGCAGAGGCCCCGTCTCTAGGTCTCCTCCCTGTTCCTGGACATAAAGGCAGGGTTCGACAATGTCGACAACAACACTTTGGCCCGCATCCTGAGGGAAGGCGGGATACCCTCCTACCCGGGCTCCTGGGTTTCGTTATTTCTGGGTGAACGAAGCTGTACCCTAATTTTTCAAGGGGCCCCAGGGACCCCAGCCCCCGTCAACGTAGGTGCCCCCCAAGGGTCGCCGATCTCCCCGCTCCTCTTCCTCCTATACCTGGCGCCGCTGCACTTCAGTATCCCGCGGGGTCTGATGATCTCGTATGTGGATGACTTCGCCCTCACAGTCGCATCCCTATCCTATCGTGGCAACATCCGCAGGCTCCAGCAACTCTTCGAGAGGCTAGAAAGAAGGGCGTCCCGCCTCGGCGTCTCCTTTTCGGTCGCAAAGACAGAGCTGATACACTGGAGGACCCCCAGCCAGAGGAACTCGCCAAAGTGTGCCTCGCCTATCCAAATCAAAGGGGAATTATTTCCCCACAGCAACTCCGTCCGGTGGCTCTGGTACTGGTTCACTCCGGCTCTCGACCCTGCTGCACATTTCTCACGTCGCTTGGCCCTTGCCCAAGGGGCGTTCGCCCTCGTCCGCAGGCTGAGTCCGCCTGGTGCGGGACTCCCCCCCTACCTATGCCACAGACTGGCGACATCTCTGATTGCCCCTATCCTTCTCTACGGCGCGGATCTGTTCACACCCAGCGTGGGCACAACGACCCGCCTCGATACGTTCTGGCGCAAGGTCCAGAGGTGGACCACAAACTGCTTCTCAGCTACGCCCACCGGGATACTTTCGGTGGATTCGTGCCTCCCACCCGTTTCCCTCCTGGTCACCCACCGGCAAAGGCTGGCGGCGCTCAGGGTGGTCTGTTCCCCTCCCAAGATGAACCCGGCAACAGCCCGCCTTCACCCCTCCTTCCCCTCACTCTCGGGGTACCGTGCCCCTGACTCCTCGCGAGCCCTCACTCTCGGGGTACCGTGCCCCTGACTCCTCGCGGGCCCTCACCAGAGGGGTACCGTGCCCCTGACTCCTCGCGGGCCCTCACCAGAGGGCTATCGTCCGCCTACCTCCCCCTACACTGGAAAACGCCTCGCCCCGTGCCCCCGATAAGAAACCACCTACCGGTGGATGCGGTGGCCCACCAGACGATACCTTTCACCCTTGGGCTGTCCAAAATGCCCATGATCAACTCCCACTTGGCCTGCGCGGCCACCTCCTTCCCGCCCCAGTCCCTAATGGACAACACCTATTCCGCCCTGAAGAGAAGGATAAGGGAAGCACTCCTCACAGAGTGGGCCTCCCTTTTCCCGACCCCGGGGTACTACCTACACCCCCCCGCGCTGTCTCCGAGGCCCTTCATTGGCTTGGGCAAGTTCGTCGCCGGGAGAATTCACCAGATGAGATCCGGGAAAGGTTACCTGGCCGCCTACCCGACCTGGAGGTCCCGCGACCCGGACACCTCCTGTCCCCGCTGTGGCTTGGAGCCCGAGACCTTCGAGCACGCCATCCTATCCTACCCCTCGAGACAGCACAGCAGGTCGCGCCTCCTCCACTGTGTTACCAGCGTCGATCCTGAGGCCCCCCTCTGGACGTCCCTCCCTCTGCTAAAAAGACTCGCCACCTTCATAGGCGTCACCTCCACGGGATTCCCCCCCACGATGTTCCCACCCACCACTCCCCATTCTTCCCCTCTTTTTTCTCTCTCTCCCCCCAGGGTGCCCCCTCTGGTCTTCCGTATTTTTTCGTTGGCTGAGGTATAAGGCGGCTGGGATTGCTTTCCTTTGTCTTATGTAGGCTTTCCTTTCTAGACGGCTAAATTATTAGTTTGTACTTTCCTTGTTACATGTGGCCGTTGGCCCGGCGGAGGAGAAACCTGCGCGTTAGTGGATATTAAATTGGTGCCGTGACTTTCTTTTGTTATATGTTTTTGATTTATAGGTTTTGTTCTCTCCATAGCTAGCGCTGCATGAGGCTTTTTGTACCTAAAAACAATGAACGCATGATTACAAAAAAAAAAAAAAAAAAGAAGGACTAAGGAATATGACACACGAACCATCTCCTCTCCACCTCTGGCGATTGAAATCTCAACACCAAAAGAGATCATCGTCACTTTTCCCCACCCACCTCTCTTCTCCCACGATGGCTACTGCCTAGGAGTTGACGTTAAGCCATCTATCCTTCTCCTCTGGGGCCCAGCGCCCCCCTCCTTGGGGTTCTCGTTCCTATTCTTCGTTGACACCCACTCATGAAGCTCGGTTCTCCCCCCTACCCCGCACTTGCTTTGCACCTCGCTTAGCTTTTGCACGGTCGGCAACCCTCCTTCCATCGTCAATACACCGTCGCTAGTTTCGGGCTATCAGTGAAGTAGTTGCCCTGGTGGCCCTGCTCTCTGGTATTGCACTCTCTCCTGAGGCGCTCGGTCGGTCCGGTCGGCATTCGAAAAATCGTGACCCTGTCTCCGTCCTCCGTGTTCGTACTTCTTGGTCGTTGGCCAGCCTTCCCCTCTCCTCCTCCCGGTTCTGTCCGCTGGTACCGTACTACCTCATCCTCCCCAGCTGGCACCTTACTGCCCCATCCGCTCCCCTGCCCTTTGGTTCCTATCGCGTCTGGAATCCCCTCCAGTAATGACGGCTTCTCTCCTATAACAAGGGACCACATGAGAGTACCGGTAATCTCGTCCTGGGTTACTGAAGGGCGCCGCCCCTCCCAGCTGGCACCTTTACTGCTGAGTGGCTCTCCTCGCCGGGTGGCTCCCCTCGCCTCTACCCTCTCCCGCGATTTACTCTACGGTCGTACCCGCATTAGGTTACGCTGTGTCATGGTATAGCACCACCTCCTTGGCCCATGCTAAAGTCCGAAGCGCCGTCTACGCCCGGGCTCCCGCCCGTGAACCCGCCTGCCCTTATGCCGATAGGCTTGGGGTTTTTGCTTAGGCTGCAGACAACAGTAGTTTTACAATCCCCCTCCCGTTGGCGTATGAGGTGCCCAGCAAACCTTTTTCCTTTGTTCAGGCGAGCCCGCCGAAGGGTTTGTGTCTTTCCCTGGTTTGGTTTCTATTCTTGTCTTTCCTTAGGTGTCTGGGGGAGGGTATTGCTTCGTCTTGCTTTGGTCTTAGGTGCTGCGAGGGGGGAGGAGGGGCTCTGGTTTCGAGGGGTTGGACTTTTCCCATGAGGGGGTGAAGCGGGTCGTTTGATTACTTGTTGGTTTTGTTTTTGCCATAGCTAGCACTGCATGCAGTTTCTTGTACCTTAACAAGGAATACATGATTACAAAAAGAAAAAAAAAAGAAGAAAAAAGGACCAAGGAATAGGACCACGAACCATCTCTCCTCCACCTCCCGCAATTGAAATCTCAACACCACGGGAAATCATCGTCGCTTTCCCCCACCTCCCTCTCTTGTCCCACGATGGCTACTGCCTAGGAGTTGACGTTAAGCCATCTACCCTCCTCCTTTGTGGCCTCGGCCTCCCCTCCTTGGGGTTCTAGTTCCTATTCGTCGTTGACTCGGTCATGATGTTGAGTTCTCCCCCTTACCCAGCACTTGCTTTGCACCTCGCTTAGCATTTTGCACGGTCGGAAAGCTTCTCACTTGGCGCACGGTCGGCGTTACGGTGTCGGACTCTCGGTCGAAGTAAGGCTTCGGTTCTGCTGGGCTTGACCTCCGATGGGGAAAGCTCCGGTTAGTAACATCACGGTCCCGCTCGGTTTCGCTGTCGTCCCAAAAGCCCTTGCTATGGCCCGTTAGTCGGTTATGGCTAGCCTGCTCGCGATCCTTCCGCTACCCCCCTCCCAGTTCCGTCCGCTCGCACCGTACTGCCCCATAAGCTGGCACCTTACTGCTAAAACTCCTCCCCCGGCTGGCACCCTACTGCTCCCACCCTCTGGCTGGCCCCCTAATGGTACTCGCCCGCTGGCACCCTACTGCTCATCTTCGTTGGCTGGCACCCCCTCTGCCCGGTGGCTCCGCTCGCCAACCTACCTCTCTCCCTCCTGCGATTTACTCTACGGTTGCAAACCTCGCTTAGATTACGGTTGATCATGGTATAGCACTGCCTCCTTGGTCTCTCCTGAATGCCGACGCGGCGCCATCTTCCGGTCAGTCCCCACCGTGAACTGGCCTGCCCCTTCCGGCGACTAGCCGCGAGGCCTTTTGGTTAGGCATATTGGCAATAGTAGTTACATCTCGTCATTACTTTGATTCTTTTCCTAGTGTTACCAGGGGGCCTGCTGAAGGGTTTGGGTCTCTCTCCTGTACGTTTCTATGAGTTGTTTCCCTACGTGTCTGAGGTGCAAGTCTTAGGTGCTAGTCGGGCAGGTTTCTTCTATGGTCTCGGGTGGTTTGATCTTTCCTATGATGAGGTGAAGCAGGCTGTTGTTATTGGGCTTATAGGTTTTTTTCTCTTCATAGCTAGCGCTGCATAAGGCTTTTTGTACCTAAAACAAATAACGCATGATTACAAAAAAAGAAAAATGACCAAGGAATAGGACACGCTTCTCGCAAACTTCCTCCCCCCCTACATTTCACATAGAAACTCATCTTTACCCGCTTTGCGTCCGGATCAAACCCAGCTCCAACTTCTCCTCTTCCGCTCGCCTCATGGCGGATCCCCTCCAGATTCCCACAGGGAACCCTGCCTTTGGCAGGATGTCGGCCCTCAACTCCCCTACCCCTTCGAGATCAGGCACCTCCTTGACCGATTACCCAACAGCGTTCATGGCGGAACAACTGGCCCAGGCCAGGAGTGCCCTTCGCCTGAGCCCAAGAGACCTCGCGGATTTCAGCGCCGAAACACTGACCAATACCATCTCCGCAGAATCCACCACAATCGCCCTGCTGTTCCGGCTAGTCAAGGGACTCATCACCATCTCCCACGAGCTGAGCGGGGTATCCCATAAGCTTGCAACCATCTCCCAAGAAAATGAGGCCCTCAGTGAGGAGCTCGATGATGTTTCCTTGCAGCTCGCCAACCTTCCCCCCTCCCAACATGCCGAGCCACCCCACGCGCTGGCGGACCTCCAGGCATCCATTCGTGACCTGTCACATCGTGTGTCAGCCCCACACCCTGCCCCACTTCAGGCGCCGGCCCCCACTCATGCAGCCTACCCACCCTTCACAGCCCCTGGCCCCAGCCCCTCAAGGAAGAGGAAGGAAAGGGCCCTAGCACCACCCACACCAACCCCCACTGCGGCTGAGGACCCTAAATACCTCATACCTTTCTACAACACCAAGCTTGGCAAGGCTTTCGGAGACCCCGAAACGTACGCCAAGATGTACCCCCACTCCTACGAAGTCGGTCAATTCCGAAGAGGCGCTTATGATTTGGCCTGATTCACCCCCGGCCATCTGCACCCAGACAACAACCACTCTCGCTCCAACGCCCAGGAGGCCTCTATCTCCGGCTCGAGCGGCAAGGACAAAAGGAAAGTCGCCAAGCAGCCCTCCCCTCAACAAGTTGCGAGTGCGGTGGCCCCCCCAAATAAGAAGGGGCCTCCCTCCCTCCCAGGTGCCCAACGACGATTCTTTGCTCCTCGCCAGTCTCCCGCCCCTCACTCAGAGGCCTTAACCATCGCAGAAACCTTCCCCGACATAGCTGCCCGCGTCGTTCACGAGTCGAACTGCCTCCTGCCTCTCGGCTTCTCCTCAACCGTTAACCCACAGGGTGCCATCTCCCTAACCGTCACCGACAAAGCGACTCCGGCCGCGTCATACGCCCCATACTTCGACACCCTCACCAGAGCCCTCAACCAGTCCTTCCCAGTAGGCGAAAACCCCTGGTGCTCCTTGGTCCTTGCCCCAACGGCCATGCCACTGGCAATTCACAGCCTCCGACTACGCTTCCTCCCCCAAGATGAAGAAGAACTCTTCCCATATATACGGCAAGCAATCCTCAACGACAAAGCGACCCCGGTTCTCTCAGCCAGGTACCTTAACCCTGAGCGAGATTCTAGGGACACCAAGCAGGCCACTTCGGTGGTTGTCACCCTCTACCCTCAGCACCTATCAACCCTCACTTCTGGGGTCTTCATCCTCTCGCAGAAACGCAAGGTCGAACTTGCCTCCTCAGCCAATCGAACCTCCCAGTGTAGAAACTGTTGGAGATACAGACACGCCCATCAGCAATGCCCCGCCACCCATCCCACGTGCCCCATTTGTGCGCTTCACCATACTCGCACGGCCCACAGATGTCAGAATCCCACCTGTCCCAGGAGCGGGAACAATAACCCAGTCCCATCCTGTTGTCTGACCTCGCCCCCCCATTGCTGCAACTACAGTAATGACCATACTGCCACACTCAAGGAATGCCGGCTCGACCTAGCCCAACTAGCCCCACCAGACCTACCTCCACAGTCATGCCTGGTTAAGACCCCATGGATATGGCGGTCGATGGCGGCCCAGCACCCTCTTGTCCCCCGGCCATGGCTCGTCCCGCTGAGGTGGGCGACGTAACCCCCAGGCAACCACCCCCGGCAGGATCTCCGCGTCCCGGCACCATTCAAAGCTTTGGTGGTCCTCTCCCCCTGGAGGCCCTGAGTCTGTCCCCCACCCCTCGCGACGGTCGGGTTCGTCCCGGAAATGAATAATCACCCATCCAATGGTGGGAATAGGCCGGCCCCGATCCCAAACCTTCTTTCTATCGTCCAACATAACTGCCTTGGGAGCTGGGATGTTTTTCTGTCCTTATTCGAGTCGTTCAAAGAAGCGACAACATACCCCTCTTTAGTCCTCCTACAACAGCCACCGGTTAGCAAGGCTCATCTTCCCTCCTTTAATGGCTTTAACTCTTTCCTCCCTCCGGTTAGGAAGCCCCGCGTGGCGTCCTACGTTCACATGTCCTTTCTTTCTTCCTTTTCGGTACTTCCTAGTTTCCAAGGGGAGGATGAGGTCATGGCCCTCGCCATCTCCTCCCAGGAACCGCTCTTCGGTACCGATTTCAACTCATTTAGGCTCATAAATGCCTACTCCACCAATACGCGCGACCACTGAGTCCACTCGGTCTCCCCTGAAACTCTTTTCCCGTCCCTCCCCGTCCCTCTCTTGGTGGTAGGGGACCTCAACATTTACAACCCGCTCTCAGACCCACTGCGGTCCTTCTCGCCACGGGAAATTGTTTCCTCAACCCCTTATTTCGAAAAGGCAGCTGAGGCCGGCTTCGCCCTCCTTAACCCCCCTGGGGAATACACTAGGTTCCCTTTGGTTGGGTTACCCGGTCCCTCGGTTATAGACCTGTCCTTCGCCAACCCCCTTCTCCTACCGAGGTTTAAAGGATGGGAAGCCTCCCTCCCCTCGACAGGCTCAGACCATATGCCGATTACGATAAGCCTCTCCCTCCCCACCCTGGTTCCTTGCCCAAAGCGCCCCATATGGAGCGACACGGACTGGGAAACTTTGACTCCAATCATCAAAGGCTTTCATGTCCCCCCCGCCCCCCCGAGCTCCTCGCCGGAAAACCTAGACTCATGGCTGGCTGCGCAACCGGATAGGCTCGTCGCCCTTCTGAAAGAACACACGCTGGTCTCCAGAACCTCCCACCACTCCACGCCCTGGTGGACGCCCCACCTGACCACCCTCCGCCGCGAATTCCACAAGCCCTCCAGGAAGGCTAGGAAGCACGGTACGACAGCCCTGCGGAACGTGGCAAACACTTCCAAGGCCGAGTATTTCAAGGCGATTAAGGAAGCCAAAAACAGACACTGGTCGTCCTTCCTGCTGGGCGCCACCCCACAGAGCCTGTGGACAGCCAAGAGGTTCGCCTACGGCCGCACCCCGCCCCGCTTCCCCTCCCTCCCGGGAGCAGATACCCCACAGCAGATGAACGACGTCCTCCTGGACCATTTCTTTCCTCCGAAGGAACCGTTCTCCCCTCCCCCCAGACTTACACAGTATAAAAAAACACCACCACTCACGAAGGAGGAGATATTAACGGCTCTCTCCAAGTGCTCCCCCACATCGGCCTCGGGACCAGACGGGATCCCTTACTCAACCTGGAAACAGGTCAATAAAATCAACCCCTCTGTCCTTCTCGATACCCTCTCCCCACTTGGCTCCCTGGGATATCACCCGGCCTCACTTAAGGGGTCGAATGGGATAGTACTTGACAAGCCTGGGAAGCCCTCTTACAAATCCTCAACCTCCTGCAGGATAATCGTCCTGATCTGCACTTTCTCGAAGATCCTTGAAAGGATAATAGCATCCCGCCTCCTTCTGGCAGCCCGTTCGAGGGGCCTGCTCGACCCCAACCAATGCGGCTCCCTACCTGGGCTCAGCACTTACGATGCAGTCCTCACCCTCTGCAACAATTTGGAAACCCTGCAAAGGCCACGACTTAAGGTGTTCTCCCTGTTCTTGGACATCAAGGCGGGGTTTGACAAAGTCGACAATTCAATCCTGGCCCGCATCCTGAGGGCAGGCGGGATACCCCGCTACCTGATCTCCTGGGTCTCGTCCTTCCTAGGCGAGCGGAGCTGCACTCCAGTCTTTCAAGGGGCCCCAGGGACCCCCACCCCAATTAACGTTGGCACCCCCCAAGGTTCTCCGATCTCCCCTCTTCTCTTCCTCCACTACGTCGCACCGCTCCACTTCAGAATACCTCGGGGTCTAATGATCCCGTATGTTGATGACTTCGCCGTCACTGCCGCCTCCTACACGTATAGGGGCAACATCCAACGACTCAAGAGGTTGTTCGAGGAGCTTGAAGCCAGGGCCCTCCGCCTTAGGCTCTTATTCTCCGTTGCCAAAACAGAGCTCATACACTGGAGAACCCCTGGCCAGAGGCACTCCCCGAAGTGCCTCGCTCCTATCCAAATCAAAAAGGAACTCTTCCGCCCCCGCGACTCGGTGCGCTGGCTCGGGTACTGGTTCACTCCCGCCCTGGATTCCTCCGCCCACTTCTCACGTTGTCTAGCCCTCGCACCAGGAGCCTTCGCCCTCATCAGACGCCTCAGCCCCCCTGGAGCAGGCCTCGCACCATACCTATGCCACAGGCTCCCAGTGTCTCTGGTTTCCCCCATCCTGTTATACGGCGCCGACCTCTTCACCCCTAGCGCAGGAGCTATGGCGCGCCTCAACACCTTTTGGCACAAAGTTCAGAGATGGACTACTAACTGCTTGTCAGTGACGCCCACCGGGATACTGGCGGTGGAATACTGCCTCCCCAGAGTTCCCCTCCTGATCTTCCAGCGACAAAGACTGGCATCACTAAGGGTGGTTTGCTCCCCACCCGAGGTCAGTCCAGCAACGGCACGACTTCATACCTCCTTCCCCCTTCTCTCAGCCCACCGCGCGACAGACTGCTCAAGAGCTCTGACCCAAGGTCTCTCATCCGTCTACCTGCCCCTGCATTGGAAGACTCGGCGGCCGGTTCCCCCCATGAGGAACCACCTCCCGATAGATCCGGTAGCGCACAGGTCCACCCAATTCACCCACGGGCTATCTAGAATGCCCATGATCAACTCCCACCTCGTCTTTCCAGCCCCACCCGTCTCTTCTCAGCAACTAATGAACAACACCTGCTCCACCCTGAAGAAGAGAGTGAGAGATACCCTCCTCGAGAAGTGGCCTTGTCTCTTTTCACCACCAGGATACTACCATCTCCCACCCACCCAGAACCCACACCCCTTTATGGGCCTGGATAGGTTTACGGCAGGACGTGTCCACCAAATCCGAGCTGGCAAAAGTTACCTGGCCGCCCACCCTACCTGGAGGTCACCCAATGCTGATACCTCCTGCCCCCGCTGCGGCCTGGAACCTGAAACGTTCGAGCACGCCGTCCTCACATGCCCTTCCAGAGAGGGTGCTCGTTCTCGCCTCCTTCACGGCGTCACCACTATCGGTCAGGACGCTCCTCTCTGGTCCTCTCTCCCACTGCTCAAAGGGCTCGCTACCTGCATCAGCGTCACCTCCACAGGATTCCCCCGACTATGTTTCCGCCAGACACTCCCCATTCTTCCCCCCCGTTTCCCCTTTCTCCTATAGCAGTGCCCGCGCCGGCGTTTCGTGTTTTTTCGTTAGCTGAGGTATGAGCCTGTTAGTTTTCTTTCCTACGTCTGTATGTATGCTTTCCTTGTTGAACGACTTAGGTTGTACTTTCCTTTTTACGTGGCCAGAGGCCCGGCGGAGGAGAAACCTTCGCGATAGTGGCTTTACCATGGTGCGGATCTTTCCTTTGTTTATGTTTCGTGCTTTATAGGTTTTGTTCTCTCTATAGCTAGCGCTGCATGAGGCTTTTTGTACCGAGAAACAATGAACGCATGATTACAGAAAAAGAAAGAAAAAAAAAAGAAAAACGACCAAGGCATAGGACACGAACCATCTACTCTCCACCTCTGCTGATTGAATTCTCAACACCTTGGGAAATCATCGTCACTTTCCCCCACCCACCTCTCTTCCCCCACAATGACTACCGCCTAGGGGTTGACGTGAAGCCATCTTCCCTCCTCTCCTGTGGCATGCCTGCCTCCCCTCCTTGGGGTTCTTGTGCTCAGTGATCGTTGACACGCGCTCATGAAGTTCGGATCTCCCCCGTACCCCACACTTGCTTTGCACCTCGCTTAGCACTTTGCACAGAAGGAAAGCTTCTCGCTTGGTTCACGGTCGTCAATATGGCGTCCGGACTCTCGGTCGAAGTAGGCTTCGGTTCTGCTTGGCTTGTACCTCTGATAGCGAAAGCTTCGGTTAGTAACATCACTGCCTCGCTCGGTTTCTCAGTCGTCCCAAAAGCCCTTGCTATGGCCCGTTAGTCAGTTGTGGCTAGCCCGTTCGCCATCCTTCCTCCATCCCCCTCCCGGTTCTGTCCGCTGGCACCGTACTGCCCCATTAGCTGGCACCTTACTGCTTCAAATTCTCCGCGGCTGGCACCCTACTGCTCTTCACCGGCTGCCACCCTACTGCTAATCACCGGCTGGCACCCTACTGCTACTCATCGTTGGCTGGCATCCCCTCTACCCGGTCGCTCCGCTCGCCCACCTTTCTCTCTCCCTCCCGCGATTTACTCTACGGTCGCAAAACTCGCTTAGGTTACGATGGGTCATGGTGTTGCACTACCTCCCTGGCACATTCTAAACGCCGACGCGCCGCCATCTTCCGGTTACACCCAACCGTTGACCCGCCGCCCCAACCGGATTTCAATGTACGGGTTCTTGGATTTGGCATATTAGCAATAGTTGTTGTATCTAGGCCTTTCTTTGATTCTTTTCTTAGTGTTACCTGGGGACCTGCTGAAGGGTTTGGGTCTCTCTCCTGTATGTCTCTATGAATTGTTTCCCTACGTGTCTGAGGTTTTGTGTTAAGTGCTAGGCGAGGGGGGCTTTTCCTATGGATTCGGGGTGTTTGATTTTTCCCATGACCAGGTGAGGCCGGTGGGAAGATGTTTGGCTTATTGGTTTTTTTCTCTTCATAGCTTGCACTGCATAAGGCTTTTTGTACCTAAAACAAATAACGCATGATTACAAAAAAAAAGAAAAAAAACGACCAAGGGATAGGATCTTCACTCAACCATGTAAGTAATACAACACTTGGATACTGGAGCACGGGCCAAGCCCTTTGACAGTGACCTTCCCGTGGTGCAAGATACGCAATCCTATTACTCTACTTGTTACGCAAACCTCTACGAATCGAACGCGAGCACCTAGTTCTGTAGCGATTGGACTTTGTACCTTCCTATCTTATGATGATAAGATTTTCTCCAACTAGACTATGAAGATAGTCAACGATATCCACTACGATTAGTCGTCCCCGTTTAACGAAAACACCACCCGGAATGTGTTTGTTACAGTAAGGGGGAGAATCCATCGTCATCAGCGTGTCAACAATGAACAGGAACAAGAACCACAAGGAGGGGAGGCCAAAGGGCCTCAGAAGAGGAGGGAAGATGGCTTAGCGTCAACACCTAGGCAGTAGCCATCGTGGGAGAAGAGACGTGAGTGGGGGAAAGTGACGATGATTTCCCGTGGTATGGAGATTTTAATCACTGGAAGTGTAGCACAGATCGTTCGTGTCCTATCTCTTTGTAGTTTGTTTTTTCTTGTTGATATCATGCGTTATTTGTTTTAGGTACAAAAAGCCTTATGCAGCCCGAGCTATGAAGAGAAAAAAAACCCATAAGTCAGAACAACCGCCCGCTTCACCTCCTCATAGAAAAAATCAAACACCTCGAAATCATAGGAAAAGCCCGCGTCGCCTAGCACATAAGATACTAACACTGCAGACACATAGTAAAACCATTCATAGAAACGTACACGTAGAGAGACCCACTGTCACAAATCGTGACTAAGCAAAGTTGATTTCACATGAGTAATACTTATTAGTCATAAGGTATGTTGGTTTTGCACTATGACGTCGCTTTGACTCATAGCTTTTACATGACTACGGACTTGCGAGTCCTTGGTTGATTATGATTGGTTAATGATTTCATGACTCACGATTGTGACATCATATGATGTAATGACTTTCGCACATGACTCGTATTACGAGTCATTGGTTTCACGCATGCGACTCATTTGAGCGCATGATCGGGTTTATGGGTTTGGATCGATGGAAAGAGATGTGCGCAGTTGACTCATACAAGTCAGCTGATGGATTTCGCACTATGACTCATTTTGAGTCATAGGGGTTATGTTACGCGAGGTGATGAGTCACCAAGATTAGGGTTCTGGGGAGATGCCTATAAAAGCAGCTAGGCTCCGACCCAGAGATAGGCACGAACCATCTCTCCTACACCTCCGGCTTTTGAAATCTCAACACCATGAGAAATCATCGTCAGGTGGTATCCCTCTCCCCTTTTCTGATCGCCTCGTTGCCTAGAAGGGTGAAGCTCCTCCCATCCGCCCCTCCCCTCTGGCCCCTTCTGATGGCACTGTCTATGGGCAGCCTTTGTCTAGGGGGTTACGGTTATCACTTCATCCTCTTCCCCGCACTTGCTTCGTGGCCCCTCGCTTAGCATTTGCAACGGTCGGGTATGGTCGCAACTCGTCAGCGCGTGGCTGTTAGTTTCGGGTTATCGGTGAAGTAGTTGCCCTGGTGGCTCTGCTCCCTGGTATTGCACCTCCTCCTGGGAAACCTTTCGGTACGGTCGGCATTCGAAAAATCGTGATCCTGTCTCGGTCGGTCGCGTCCGCACTTCTCGTTGTTACTGTCCCTTCCTCCCTTCCACTTCTCGGTTACGTCGGCCAGCACCCTACTGCTTCAATACTGCGGCTACGCCTCCTGCCGCCCTCACTTCCGGCCTCTGTGCCCTACTGATCACCTGGCTTGATGATCGTGGCTGCGTGCGAGGTTGTCTTTGCTTGTCCGTACGGGTTTCATGCCTTCCGCCTCTGTCCTTTCGGGGACATGCATCACCCCCCGCCGTCTTTCCGGTGGACTCGGGGATCGACTTCGTCCTGCCACACACTCTCATAAGTGCTGGCTCGGTTACCGATCTCCCTCTGGGGTTTGCGCTCGCCTCGGCTTCCCGGTCGTATACGACCCAGGTACATCTACCTCTCGTGCGTGGTGCCGTCCTATGTCTTTGTCCTGCTGGCTCCTGAATCCCTCCCCCTTCTCGAACCAATGGGGTTCGTCGCTGGGCTAAGGGTGGGTTGCCTACAGGTTTGGGCTTAAGTGTATTTCCTTACTAGATGGGCTTGAGGCTTTCCTTATTTTGCGAGTTTGACGGGTTCACTGTCGGGGGTTTCCTTCTTTGGGTTGCACGTCTGTGGAGGTTTTGGTTCGTTGTATTCAGGCCTGTGGTTTCCTTGTAGTTTCTACCCATGGTACCGAGTGTTGTTTCCACCTCTACTCAAAGTGGTTAATGGGTTGGGCAGGGTCAGAGGGCTTTAGTCAGGAGAAGCGGGATGGACTGTAGTTGGAGGTTTTTTGTCTACATAGCTGGGGCTGACGCGACTTTGTACCTTAAAACAAAAATGAAAAGGGAAAAAAAAAAAGAAAAAAAAAAAAAAACCGACCAAGAGATAGGATCTTCACGCAACCATCTAAGTACTTTTCTATACTCAAGATATTGCAATACGATTACGCTTTACTCTGTTTTACATACAGTCCTCTTCTACGCTAGCCTACGCTCTAAGAACCCGGAGACTATTGTGATAGTATCAACGGGCCGCCCAAACTTAGAACTATTGTGATAGTCCTATCAAGCACGTCAATCCACGCATCTTACTATCTGAGGAGATAGTCCCCCTCACGAACCACTTAAGACAAGCAAGCCAGTTCCGTACCATCCGAAGAGATAGTACCTCCCTACGCAGTGTTGCAGAAAAGCGAAACTCGCTTACGCAGGAGATGACTGTTGTTGCCTGTTGCATACCAGCTCAACAATAGAATTGTTACACCTCTTTATACTCGAGTATATTCTCCTTTGCAATGAGCAGTGTTCATGCCTATTCTACCTTGTGTGTGATTGAGTGAAAGTTTGATACCAAAAGTAAAGCTTGACGCGGGCACTTGCTGCTCCGGTGCACAGTCGCGCTTTGTGACATTGTCTCTCTCTCTCCTCTCTCACCCACCAACTTCAAGGTGGCGACCAAGAGTCCATGTCAACTTCGCCTTGCAATCTCAACCGCACTGGAAACCGCAGTCATAAGGGGTACTAAGTCGGGACGAGGAGTTGTGGGACGTATCGTAATAGCAACCCAGTTTCCTCTTATGCCACCTCGTCCACCCAAGCACCGAGATAATAGGCAATATACTGTATCCCAGTGAAATTATGATGCATAGAGTCTGAGTCTTTCCATACTACTTGGTTGTGCCATATAAAGGTGTCTCCAGCTCCGAATCCCGCTGTTACGTGGTGCCCTGATGCGATGGATGAAAATGATGCTGATTCTAGAGTATGCTCCGCCATGTGCGACAAGTACTCATTTCTCGTTTTAAACAAATTGCTAAATAATCATAGACTGGATGTTCCGCAATTGTAGCCCTCCTTGCCTTCTAGCGAGCAAGGGCCTCAGAATATGAAGCCCGACACGGCGGCTTCGGCGCCGAGTCCAATGGCGGTTCAGATTCAGAAACCGGCATTCCAGATCTCGAATCCAAGACCACCGGCAAAGAACGCTCATTAAAATTGCTAGACAAGATATTCAAGCAAGTGGTCTATGCTGCAGACATAATTCTCTACATCCTAGATGCTCAACTGGCTGGTATCAGGGGGTGTAGTTGGATACCCGAATGTTGGGAAATTATCAGTTATCAACACCCGTCTGGGGGGCTTACGGACCGCCTGTCCGACAGGTGCCGAAGCCGCCGTCACCACCACCTTACGAGAAGTCAAGCTAGGCAAAAGGCTCAAAATGGTGGCTCAAGGGACGACCAGGCGCACCTCATCCTCCTAAGTGCCCTCCAACCAAAGTTAATCTTCGACCCGGTACCTGAAGTTAGCCTTCTTATCCGCTGGCTATCTACATCCCATAGGCTCTTTGAAAAACTCCTCCGCTTTTACAACCTCCCTCCAATCGTTGATACTACAGCCACTGATCTCACAACAGACTTGCTAATGCAGGTCGCATGAAAGCCTGGGCGACCAGGTAAAGGACCCATCACCGACATGTAAACAGCGGCAAAGGTCTTCAAAATAGACCAGAGGGATGGAAGGAGTCAAGGTTGGTTTGATCCCCCCAACCGCGGTCCCTACGACTACCAAGGTGTTAAGCCGGCTACCGCTGCCATAATGACTGACGATCGGAAAGAGATTGTTCAAGAGTCTGCTGATGAGTTTAAATTGGATGGGCTGTGGGGTGAGGATTGGAATGCAGGCGAACAGGCCGTGGAGAGGAGATACAGGATTGGTGATCCTATGGCATCTTTGTTTTTCTTTTTATAAAAGCCTATAGAGTGCTTGCTCCGGTTTTTTTGTAGTGGTCCGCCATACTTCTCTAGCCTTTCTATAGATATGAGCTATCAATGTTTAGTTCCCGCCGCCCATGCTTGTAATTTCTTTCCCACACAAAACCCTAATTGCGGTAGCCACCACAGACGCGCGGGAGGGAGATGATGATCACTATTATACTCGAGTACACTAGTGCTAGCTGAGCAGAAGCCCATATGGGCACCCTCCACCCATACCCATGTAAAACCAGGAGGCGTACTGTACCTCACACCACCCCTATCCGTGATGAAAATAGCTTACCACACTCAAAATCATATAAGCAAAATAAAAGGTATTTTTTTTTCTTTTTTTTTTATATCATATATTCGTTGTTAAGGTACAAGAAATCGCGTGGAGCGCTAGCTATGGCGAAAACAAAACCCAAAAGCCAAAACGAACTAAAAAAGGAAAAATCCATCACCAAGCTCTTCATCTGGGGTCCGTACCGGTCCCAGGCGCACACAGGGCACGAAATTAACAAAAGTACAGCAAAGGAAACCCTCCTTAAACCAGCGGAGAGCATGAAAAATAGCAACGTGAACCTAGCTCTCCTGAGACGACATAAAGTACCCAGAGGAGACTACATTAGATGACTGGGAAGAAATAGAACCGGCTGAAGAGGTCGGGCGAGAAAACATGCCCGGGGGGAAGGCTGTGGCGGTTGAGCTTATGAAGCGGCTGAGGGCCCCAAGTAAAGGAACGGAGGACCAGACAGGAGCGTCGGGGCCGATGACGGAGACCCCATGAAGGTGGCGAGCTCTGGCCGGCCCCTTAGCAGGGCAGTGGAGTATGGCGTGTTCGAAGGTCTCAGGGGCATCGTCACAGCCGGGACAGGTGGTCGGGGCGTCGTCGCTCCAGGAGGGATGTGCGCGTAGGTAGCTCTTGCCAGACCTCCTCTGGTGCAGGCGGCCCGCGGTGAACTTGTTGAGGCCCATGAATGGGTGGGGCCGAAGCGAGGGGCGGTAGGGGTATCTAGCCGGGTCCGGTGCGGCTGCTTCCAACTCTTTGATGAGGAGGCTCCTACATTGGAGCTTTAGTTGGGGGTAGGAGCGGCCCGGGGGAGGGGCCGAGTATTGTTCGCAGAGAAGGTGTTGGGAGGTGACCGGGAGGGGTTCGAATCCGCCGGGGCCCAGGATAAATAGCATGGAGTGCGGGAGGGCATCCAGGGGGAGGTGGGCCCTGTTCTTCGAGGGTGGTCTTGGTTGGAGCCACGGGACGGGCAGGTGGCTGCCCGCGTTCCTCGCGGAGAGGGACCTATGATCAGGGGAGTGGCGGTGCAGGGAGGGCATGTGCACCGAAGGGGGAAGGCGGGCCGTAGCCTGGTTGATTTCCGGGGGGGAGCAGAGTATCCTGAGGGCGGCGAGCCGACGTTTGTACCTCCGGAGGAAGTCAAGTGGGGGAAGACAGGCCTCGATGGGCAGTATATCGGTGGGGGTGGTGAGGAAACAATTCGTGGACCACCTCTGGACCTTGTGCCAGAAGGCGGAGAGTTTTCTTAACATGTGGGAAGTGGGGGTGAAGACGTCCGCGCCGTAGCTGAAGACAGGGAAGAGGAGCGAGGAGGCCGCAAAATAAAAGGTATAACCTCACCTTTATATCTTCTTCCACCCTGCTCCTTCTTTCTTTGCTCTGTCCCCTTTACGAATCATCAAAATTTGCCACCCAACACTGATGGTAAACCTGCGCTACCACCTTGTCGCCGAGATGGGCAGGTATACCATCGAACAGCTCGAGCATGTGAGTATCCGTCTTCTCAAATACCGCACAGATCGCGCGGATGATCCCATTGCGATTCCAGCAAGCTGGGATTTCCCACACACCGTTCATGCAAGCACTAGCGACCTTAGGGAGGGCAGAGGTATTGGAGGTCGTGGCTTTGGGCCTGCCTACCTGGGTTGGGATGGATTTGAATTCGATTAGGTATTAATGAAAAGAAGGGGAGAAGTGTCCCGGTTCTTCTTTTTTTCCTTCACCTTTTTTCCTGTCTACCCCCCCTAGGTTCATTTCGACCTCATTTCCGCTTTGGATGCGGGGACGTCATGGGATTGGGTCGGTGGTATGGATAATTAATGTAATAATTATCATAACTTGAATAACCGTTACCTCATCAACATCATCATAGCTGGTCACTCGTCTAAAACAACTCAGTGTCCACTTCCTCACATCCCAACTAATCCTCCGAGCCGGTCACCCGCCACTATATTGGGTGGCTCCTATTTTTCGCTTGGCCGTTCTTGATAACCTGCGCGCAGGTGATCGATAGGAACTCGTACCCCTATCATAATGACTATGGTAGAGGCTTCGAGACCTGCCACCGTGGCCACGCCCCGGTACTAATAGGTTACCGGTAGCGTGAATTTAGATGCAGCCGATTCACATCATTGGATAAATAGAAATAGCAATCAGGGTCACATGTGAACGTACGAAGGGAGCTCGATAGCTAGAACGGGAGGTTCCGTCATTCTTGTGGCAAGTACTTTCGCTAACCATTGTTTTGACGCAAAGTGCAAGTCATAATGTCGCACTCGGCCAACCCTCCCAGCCTCGTATCATAGTTCTATCACTCGCACCCAGCTCCTCTGCCCCATCCTGATGAACTCCATTTGCCCAGATTGCCCACTCACGCTTACACATTCGCCAATCCGGGATATGATGTCCTTCGTGCTTGAGTAATTTAACATCTGGTGGTGGAAGCCTCTCCCAGACTGATACCGCCCCGGGAGAGAGAGAAATCAACCGTCTGAGGGGGGGCAGTGAGCGGCCCAATGGCATCTTCACGCTCCAGCTCGGGGGTCTCTTCTAAAATACCAGGCCTTTCAATAAACCCCCGAGTTAACAAAGCCGATCACACCAACAGATTCCGGTACCGAGAGGGAGCAGCGATCCTTCGGGCAGCCCCATTCCAGAGTCCGATCTTCCACGCAAAACTGTGTGGTTATTGAAAACCAACTGTACTTCCACAAAAAATGTTGTTATGCCAACAAAAAGCAAAACTCCGTCAGAGCCTTCGAACGGACGTCGACATACACATAGATACAAGTATGGTACTCCCAATCGGACAACGTTAACCTTGAACTAAGGCTAAGGATACCCTATTATCCGGCAAGAGTTTGGTTGAGGTTAGTGTAGATTTTCTTAAAGCTACCCACCCACCACCCATGTGCCTACAACTGTGGCGAATGGGCGTTCCTTACGCCCTGCTGTTGGTTCTGTTGCTTTTTAATTCACTTTAGTTCTAATCCGAATTTTGCCTGATAATACGGTAGACTACTGTCTCACCAACCCAACCTGATCGCCAACTGAGAGTGGGCTTATAAATACGCGTATGGATTACTATATTTGGTACAGGAATGCCAAGAAAGTGGGGCAAAAAATGTTATCGCAAGAAAGCATTTGGTAAGTGAGGCGCCGAACAAGGTGCATGTAGATTATATAAAGTCATTTCAGCCTTCTATCTTAATATCCATCATACATGCAAATATCATTGCTCATCTACGACTTCATCCCAATTCGGTTCAAGAGAAAAAAAAAGATCCCCCGGTAAAACTGGCAAGCTACAATTTTGACTTTATCACAAAAGGCGACACAGCCAACCTGTCGTAAACGTCAGCCGACAGAGAATCCTCCGGCGTGGGCACACTGTGCACGCCAAGTCCTCTAAAATCCACCTATTCAGGCCCCAACTCATCCACATTCTTAGTACTAACGAGTCTCATTCCCACCTTGAACTCGGCCTTGAGCAACGGCATAGCGCTGACCACACCCGGTTCACCATACGCATTCATAGCGTGCAGGAACGGCCTGCCGATGCTGACGCCATTCGGGCTGAGGCAGAGGGCCTTAATGATGTCGGTTGTGCGCCGGACGCCACCGTCAATGTAGACTTCTATTCTATCGCGGACGTTGCGACTGCGCAGTTCGGGCATGACTTCCGCTAAAATCTCAATCGCACTGGGGGCTGTGTCGAGTTGGTGGCCCTCGTGGATGGAGAGGACGGTAGCCAGCTTTTAGCACGTCTTCGATGCGCTGCACACCCTTGAGGTCTATGGGCATCTTTGTAATGGATTTGAAGTACGGAATGTCTTGCCAGGAGAGGCTGGGATCTATGAAACTGGAGATTGCGCGTACAACGAGCGGTGAATGGCGTCCGGTGTTTTACTTTGGATGTCGGAGGCCGCATCGTCAAACTTGGTGCGGATGTCTGTGGAGTTTTACATTAGGTGGAACAATTAATATGTAAGGAGCAAGCGGGGTACCCTTTTCCCTACGCCAAAGCTGCTAAGCATCAACCGTGATGAATAGCCCTTTGCACCCCCTTTTCTCCGCATGCTGAACAACCCCTTTCATAACCCCACGACCCCTCCTAATGTAGAGCTGCAACCACTGAATCTGATCTCCCTTCTTAGCATCGATAATCTCGTCAAAGTTGCAGGAAGATAAGGTAGGTATCATCTGGATAACACCATGACTACCAGCTGCTCTGGTAACCACCACCTCTCCCTCCGGATGACGCAACTTCCCCAGGGCGGTGGCGGTGACATAGAACAGTACCTCGCACTTGCTCCCGAGCATGCTGGTGCTCAAGTCCACTTTATCCACGTCTAGGAGAACGCGCGGGCGGAACCAGTTCTCGTGGTATGCGGAGTGATTCTCTCGCAGGGTGATGTCGTCGTCGGCACCTGAGTAGTATTAGGCCACCAAGATATTGATTTCGAGATGGGCGACGAGTGATCCTCGCGTTCCAACAGCAGCCTCACTACTACATCGTGCCCGCTCTCCGCAGCCTGACAACACGATCGATTCCGGAATATGAAGCCCAGGCGAAGGGTGTTCTCCCGTTGTCTTCTGTAATGTTGGCCTTGACCTCTTCATATCCCAGTAGTATTTTAAATACTCCATTATCCCAACACTCCGGAGCCAACAAAAGCGGTATCTGTCCGCTGTGATTCGGGATACTGGGGTTGGTATTGGGAAGATCAGGCAGGAGCCGCATTGCTACCTTGTGTGTCTGTCTCCCTTGCTGGATCCCCGGCATGGCCCGAGAGGCAGGGTTCACCATAGAGGTATTGAACAACGACCCTGCATTGGAGCCACCCAGATTTGGCCGCCAAGCGGCTTGTGGGCGCTGGCCAATATCGTCTTGCGGACGTAGTGCTACTTCTTCCGCACAGGGACAATATGTCGTTGCAACGGCCGTGGCATAGAACGCGTGACCGCAGTCATGACTAGCTCCCCTTCTTCGTCGGAGTCGATAAGTATGTTCTTAGCTTCGATTTCGTCGGGGGGTGGAGCTCCTGCATTGATTGCCGCTTCTCGTGGCTTGTTAGCCGGGAAAAAAAGCGCGTGACAGATTGCATATACTTTGTTGTTTCGCATGGTTCTTCCTCTGGAAGGCGGCCAGGAGAATGTGGTATGGCTGGGGACGGCTGAGGACCGCACGCCTGACTCCCATTGAGTGGGACTTGCAGGTCAGGGAACGGGCACACAGAGGGCGTCATGAGCAAGTTGGACTCCGCATTGCTTCTCCACGTCAACCAGGGCTAGGAACATTAGCACTAAATTTCATAAAATGAACCAGGAGGGCTACCTTTTGGTTTTGGATCGCGCTTCGCAGGCTTTTCCTTTTTTTTCTTTTAATTGGGTTCCTTGGGAAGCTTTGGTTCTGCGTAGAGTCAGTACAATGAGAGGTAGTACAGAACAGTGGTGTTCTGCCATGCCTTCTGGAATATTAGGATTGACACCCTTTCGTGCCGGTAGGAGCTTTACCACCCCATCATGTCCCCTCCCCGCAGACCAAGAAAGCGGTGTTCTGCCGTAAAAGTCTAGTAAATCTGCGCTGGCCTCACTTTGCACCAACAGTAGCCCGGCTACATTATTAATCCCACGATAGGCAGCCCAAGGAATGGGTAAAGCATCAAGAGGAAAAGATTTGTTCCCCCCACCATGATCACCCGACAGGGCAACCAAAGATTATATACCCCTTTGTTTCACCTTGCCACTTGCTTTGCGGTCCGCTCCTACCAACCGGTTTTGACCTACACCTTTTTGCCCACACTCACCAATCCTCCCATTGCCCCTTTCATGAGTTTTTTATAAGCGGGAGAACATTTAACACCACATGCACCCGATTCAGCATGCTGGAGGAGAGCAGATGAGACGAAATACTCCATGCAAGTAGGGCAACTACCCACCTACAGGTTAGCATTCACGTAGGCTTAGAAGAGACTGGTGAGGTCCTACCGGAAAGCCTTCTTGTCATGGGTAATACTCTCAAGATGCGCCCTAAGCGCGGTTGCACTAGTGAATTTCGTCGCGCATCTGAGGCGAGGGCGGATATAGGCTTCAAGTATCTTGTTCCAATAGTCTTCCGGGTCCTCCATGGGGAAATCAGTTGGTTTTGCTGGAAGAGCGTAGTCGAGAACACTGACGAAACCCTTTGGGGTGAGTTCTTCAGGCTTGAACCCATTACCGGTCTCGGCAAGGGCAACTTTAACGCGGCTAGGAAGGATACCAGCACGCCAGGTGTGTGTGGTAGTGCTACCAGCGAGAATGTCGGTGGGGAGGTCTTTCTTGGCAAGGAGAGAGTTTTCATAATTTATGAGCTCGGGAAAGTCCTCGGGGGAGGGGTCACCCTTGCACTGTCCGGATGCGATATGCTGGGTGATACCAGAAATAGAGTTAAACAAGGCATCGCAGGCTGGACACTGGTGAGTGGTTGTTGGTTTGGGCTTGTGGACCTAGGTGTAGTATCAGATTAGCTGGCCAAACATGCTTCAAGAATGGAAGGGGAGAAGGGTTGAAGACAGACCTGCTTCCAATGAAGATTGAGAGCCTCAACAATGTGAAACTCCTGAGAGAGCTCACGACAAACAAGAGGCTCGGAACTCTCCACCACCTGCCCCTTCAACTCCTCCTTGCCATTAAAGTTAACCCTACACTTTCCGCAGTAAAGGTGCCTCCCGAGCTCATCCTCGCCATTTCCTCCAAGAATAGGGCCATCTTCGCTATCCGAAACTTGACACCGCACTTCTGGCACGGAAAATAGCCACCTTGATTCCCATGTAAAATCGCATTCGAGTTCCGGGTCGGCTTGTGCATGGCCTTGAACTTGACGCTATTCTCGTATCAGTGTCCGAGTCAGAGTCGGTGAAGAGACTCCAATAAATTCGTTATGTCTGAGCGGTAAGAAGAGGGAACTCAGGGGAGGGTGTTACTCAGGGAGATAATAAGGTATAGCCATTCTTGATTTATAATTAATTAAAGAGGGTTTTGTGAGATGTGTATTTGCGGTATTGCTGTGGTGGGGCTGAGGGGTAGGTTAGTGGAGGAAATTTGGTAGGGCGATGATGGTGTGTTTGTTTGGCTGCGTAAGGTGAGCCGCAGTGTCGGGACCATTATTTTTTGGCAGGTGGGTAGGGTTCTCTTTTACGTTGGGCTTAGGGTTGGGAAACAATTAACAGCAATCATTTCCAGGAAAACAAAGAAAATATTTACATATAATACCTTCAGTGCAAGAAACTAGCATAAGACCCTTAAGATCTCGATGTTTTTTTCATGCCCGAATTAGCCATACCCATGATATAATTTTTATGCAAGGATGACTTGGAGAAAAATTACCCTAGTGTTTTTTCTTCAAAATGAGTGAATACTTGTATGGTCATCCACGTGACCGGCAGTACACAAGGCCAAGCTGTGGCCAAAATGTGGGTAGATCTTGTGGGGCTTGGCATTAATGAGCAACTATTCTACCAACAAAGCGTCAACCCCACCACATACCCACAAACTAACCAGTACCTCCAAACATCGCTACACCACCCACAACCACCCTGTGCACTTTCCCCTCACATCGATCAAATACAAGTGGTTGATAGCTCAGTCATGAGGGCGGAAGGTATTTTTCAGGACGTTTTGCAGGCAATCAAGACCTGTCATCCCAACCTCTTTGTCCGTGATAACCTTGATCAAAAAGGCTTTGAGCACATTCGCAAATGCATTCGCAAGCGGATGGCTCAACTTGAGACATATTCCTTCCGGTAAGCTAATACTTTCACCTGTTTTGTTTGCTTTTTTTTTTTAACAAACTAACCTATATAGCATCCATTGATTTTCCACTGAGAATAGATTGAAGGTTGTCATGCCTACAACAATCCACCAGTGTGTTGGAGCCTGGATTAGCAAGGTACTTTTGAGTGCTTGTTGGGATGGGCTCTTGACCAGGGCCTGGAATGATACAATCGATATCATGGGTGCTACCGGTAGGTTGCTAATTGGCTTCATCCCGATCAATTCTCGCTAATCTAGCTTCCCAGGATATGATAATTTCATCAACCAACATAAAGGCTCATTCAAGCAGCCAGATATGGTTTTTATACCCCGTACCGGTCCTGATAGGAGGAAATGTGCCCCATTCCCCTCAGTTGTTATGGAGTCTGGCTGGCAAGAGTCCCCTACACGACATCTCGACGACGCAAGGCTTTGGCTAGAAGGTTCACAAAATGCGGTTACGGTCGTTCTGCAGGCCAAGTTTCATAACATAGATCATAGTGACCGTGTCCAGCTCGTCTTGTCTGTCTCGCGTGCTTGCCCTGATGCACTTGGACTCCCCATTTCCCCCACCCATTATGCAATCTTCTCTCACCTACCTCATACTCAGTCTGCAGTTTTAGTTGCTAATCCGTAAATCCTGAATGCAGAACATCTTCCCAATCCCGCAGCCTGCCGCCCCAAACCCTAGTATCTTGATGCATGAATTCTACTCGGGAAATTGCCCCCCTACAATAAACCCAGAGACCAGAATTCCACTAGACCTCGAAGCGCTCCGTGATACAGCAGAAATCTTCATCAGAGGGGGTGGCTATATACCTGCCTAGGGATATTTAAATAGGGGTCATGGGGTTTGTCAGGATCGTTTTTCAATACCTTTTCAATAAATATTTTTAGAATCTCTTTTTGTTCGCGATCAGATCAAATTAAAGAATTTAATGACAAATTCTCAATTGTGGTTTTGAACAGTGCTACAACTCCAGCCAATTTTCCTTAAACTAAATATTTGTTGAAACCCACAGTTACGGCGGCTTATCCCTTAGTCCATCGGGTGTGTGCCCAAGAGATCTGGTTAAGAAAAAATGACAGAATCTGGAAGGAAAATTTGCGTAATTGGAAAAGGATTAATTGCGTCCTAAGTAGCGTTGTAGCTAGTGTCCCTTCAATTTCAAGCATTAACCGTCCCACGTAACTACTCGTCATAGGAAATCATAAGCCCACCAACCACATCACGAAACAACATGACACCTTTGGTGGGGTGAAAAACTCTCTCTTCACCTTATTACAACACTATCCCAACGATCCCCCACTGTCCCTCTTCTCCTTCTCGCTGAATAGCCGAACCCCTTCCACCAACCGCCCTCCCATCTACTTCCGGATTCTTGGATACAACAACTGAATCATTTGGGAACGGTGTGTCTAATCCACCTACCACGAAGCTCAAACTCTAACAATAAATACTTGCATTGACCAGGTTTCTAAACCTAGCCTCCTGTTCAAAGCTCCACCCGAGACGAGGATTCGTGATACCCGTTGCCCTGGCATTCATAGAGTCGACGAGGTGCTCATATCCTATTGGCGGTCGCGGTTAGAAGTGCAAATAGTCTTGTAGAGGGTGGGGGAATAAACAAGCATACCCAGTAGTTCTTCGGCTTGAACCCAGGATACACCATACAGTGTCGAAAAAGTCTCGTCGGAACAAATCAGGTGGTTCTTAAAGAAACAAACGTCGAGGACTACATCTCCGGCGTGGGCTTGGAGGTTTCCACAATGAATGATCAGTTGATGATCAACCTGCAGTGAATCTTGCTTTCGACAGAAGGTAGCAAAGAATCGTTGACGAATATCTATTGCGGTTGCCTTTAGTGGGCAGAGCATGGTGACTTCTTCCGTAATTCTGCATAAGGCCTCCGTAGCAAGTAGTTGAACTTCTCTCTCAGCCTTTACGGCCGCCTCCCGAGCTTCTTTCTCAGCCTTTATGGCCTCCTCCCGAGCTTCTCTCTCAGCCTTTACGGCCTCCTCCCGAGCTTGTCTTTCTGCCTTTAAGGCCTCGGGACGGGCTTCCCTTTCCTCTTTCAAGGCATCATCTTGATCTGCCTTTTTTTTCTCTAGGGCAAGAATCCTGTTTTCCATTTCTAGCATTGAAAGTAGAAGGGATCGGGCAGGGTGGTTGGCGTAGGCAGTTTTCGGATTCACAGTGCTCCTAATCTGCATCCTAGTAACAGACTGAGCCTGCTGAGCACACTGGTCTTGTAGTCGTCGCTTGGGTTGAGAACTGCGATTACTGCATCGTCCGGCTTGGAAAGTGATGTACCGCAGGTGGGGCAGGTTCGCTGACTGTTCGGAGGGGGTTCGGTAAGCTCTAGACCGGCAGCACATGGGAGGCAGTAAATATGGCTGTAGAATGTGAGCAAAAGAGAATCAGCTTCAGGGGTACTGGGGAATAGGCCCTCCAAGAGTGGGGTGAACAAACTCGGGAGTTTAGCAAAGAACCCGAAGACAACCCCCGCTTATCCCGTACGAGTGTATATTTCTGTCAGGACAAGGACGCTGTGTTCCGATTATTACTGACACCCCCTGGCAGTATGATGAGCTTATTCAATAAAATCAGGGAGCTAATTACCTGCAGGTAGTCACAACACTGGCAGCGCGGCCATCAGTTTGAGCAAGACATCGGAGGTCGTTACACCGGAGAATAAAGCCATCCATCCTAACGTGGTATCTCGGTCAAACGAGTAAGGAGTTGTGGCGATGATGAGTACAATGGTCGGTTTCAGTGTGAAGAAAAGAAAAGAATAGATGAGATTGCGGAAATTTAAAATTTCATTCTTCGAGCTTATGCAGCGTCGAGGTTAACGCCGACACTTGTAATGGGATGACGCATCCAATCATCAGTTTCATTGAATTTCTCCTTGCAACTAAACATACGAAGGGTTTTACGTCGGGGTCAACCATTAGCCTAGATCCCGTATTCCATGTTACCAAACAAGCGAAAAAGTAGGGGAAAAAAAAAGTAAATATCATATTATACAGTATCATACCGTAGTTTTCAGAAGAGCCTTCTTCTGATAGTACATTATACCATCTCTAACCCAGGAGCAGCCAGGCCAGAGCCGACTGCCGAGAAGGAGGCTGAAGCGAAAAAAAATGCATTCCCACCCATATCCCGCCGTACCATGTTCAAGTAATCCGTATTGGGATCAAATTCCGTCCACACGCTCGTGGGGAATATGTGCTTATTCCGTTCGTACCAGCCGCGATCCACCACTTTTGTCATTGTAAGATCATCTCGATTGGGATTCGGAGTGCAAGTCTTGGAGGTGGGTGGTGGGGATGCAGGGGATTCAAGCAATAATCCGTTGGGCCCCATGGTGCGATTGACGATAAAATAGTAGAATTCAAAGTGCTGTCGAGCGAGTTAGTGATGGCGAAAGGGAAAGGAAGAGGCGGAAGAAATCCGTGAGGTATTATCACTTCACCGCGAATAAGCAGTAAATCATCGACCGAAACCCTGAGCTGCTCCCTGCGTCCAGACATTCTCCTAGCACTTTCGAGAAAGAGCCATACAGCTTCCCCTTTCTTAACCGTCACTCCCTCGCCGGTGGGCGGAGCAACATTAGTGCCTGGTGAGCGTTAGTCGTATGTCAACTTCACAAATTGGAGCATGCACAATACCTACCATCATAAAAAACAAATGGAATACTGATCTCCTCATTCTTAATCTTCTCCTGCAAAGCCAAAAACTCCCTCTTCAAATTCTCACGCTCCTGAGCCTCCCTCAAAAGTGTATTCTTCGTCAAGACCTTCGGAGCCGGTAGCCCCAATTTCGGATTAACCTTCCGCTTCTTCACCTCGTCCTCCTCGCCACTCTTATTGTTATCCTCACTATTAGACCTTGTTGGGTCGGCGGATGAAGAGTAACTGCCATCATCTGTGCCCTCATCACCATCACCCTCCCCAGCGAAGGATAATTTCCCTTTGACAACCTTCTTGCGCTTCTTAGTTCTCTTACCGCCGCTGCCGGTGGGCACCTCACTACCTTCCCGGGACGAGCTCGCAGGTCCCCCACCCCCACTGCTACGAATCGGTTGTAGTTTTGCGGCAGCTTCGCGGTCCCGCTGTTCCGCTAGTTCGACACGACGCTTCTTGAATTCGTCTAGATGGACAAGACCAACTGTCTGCGTCTTTAACACATCCTCCAGGGTTTCTGTGTTTGCGAGAAAACGTAAGGGCGTGCTGGTGGTTGGGTCAGCCATGGTAAACACTGGTATATATGTGCTGATGGTGGGGTTTGCTGCTGGGATGATTGGAACTGGTGTTTGGGAGGCTGGTGCCAGGTAAGATTTGAAGCGAGTTGGTAGGGCCGTTGGGGTATTGATCTGCGGTAAGGGGATGATGGGTAATCTGGAACCCACATTCGGCTAGGCGATGATGCCCGTCCCTTCATAAGTAAAAGTAGCGTTGTAGCTGGTGTCCCTTCACCTTTAAGCGTTAACCGTCCCACGTAACTACCCATCATAGGAAATGATAAGCCCACCAATCACATCACGAAACAATATGACACCTTTGGTGGGTTGAAAAACTTTCTCTTCACCTTATTGCAACACAATCCCAACAATCCCCCACTGTGCCTCTCTCCTTGTCGCTGAATAGCCGAAGAACTTCACCCAACCGCCCTCCCATCTACTTCCGGATTCTTGGATACAACAACTGAATCAATTCGGAACCGTGTGTCTAATCCACCTAGCACGAAGCTCAAAACTCTAACAATAAATACTTGCATTGACCAGGTTTCTAAACCCAGCCTCTTGTTCAAAGCTCCACCCGAGACGAGGATTCGTGATACCCGTTGCCCTGGCATTCATAGAGTCGACGAGGTGCTCATATCCTATTGGCGGTCACGGTTAGAAGAGCAAATAGTCTTGTAGAGGGTGGGGGAATAAACAAGCATACCCAGTAGTTCTTCGGCTTGAACCCAGGATACACCATACAGTGTCGAAAAAGTCTCGTCGGAACAAATCAGGTGGTTCTTAAAGAGGCAGATGTCGAGGACGACATCTCCGGCGTGGGCTCGGAGGTTTCCACAATGAATGATCAGTTGATAATCAACCTGCAGTGAATCTTGCTTTCGACAGAAGGTAGCCAAGAATCGTTGACGAATATCTATTGCGGTTGCCTTTAGTGGGCGGAGCATGGTGACTTCTTCCGTAATTCTGCATAAGGCCTCCGTAGCAAGTCGTTGAACTTCTCTCTCAGCCTTTACGGCCGCCTCCCGAGCCTCTCTCTCAGCCTTTATGGCCTCCTCCCGAGCTTCTCTCTCAGCCTTTACGGCCTCCTCCCGAGCTTGTCTTTCTGCCTTTAAGGCCTCGTGACGGGCTTCCCGTTCCTCTTTCAAGGCATCATCTTGATCTGCGTTTTTTCTCTCCAGGGCAAGAATCGTGTTTTCCATTTCTAGCATTGAAAGTAGAAGGGATCGAGCATGGTGGTTGGCGTGGGCAGTTTTCGGATTCACAGAGTTCCTAATCTGCATCCTAGTAACAGACTGAACCTCCCTCGCCAGCGACCTCTTCACTCTAAGCACTTCAGCCATTGGGTCAACATGCTCCTCAACCTCTGTATAAACTAATCCGGTTATCATCTCTTAGTTGGGAGTGTCGGGGGTTTTGGGGCGGACGGGGTGTGATAAAAAAAAATGACGATTTAATAAACGGGGGGTGAAAGTTGTTTTTGAATAATAACGCTTGGATAAGGAAGAAAGGGAAGAGGGGGGTGAGGGGGGTGAGGGCGGCTTTTGGCTTCTGTGAAAGGTGACTAATAATACCGGGGAGACGTGTTTCTTCACAAATTGCGCTAGGGCACGCCCTGGAGGTTTGCTAGTGTTCCCAAGCGTTCAGTCCCTTGCCGTCGCAATCTCCGACCAACATTCTCAATGTCCCTGCTGTGCCATGCTATGCGTTATCCCAGATGAAGTTAGGCATGATCATTAGTTCAGCGTGCCCAAAATCTTAACCCAACCCACAACCGTTCCGCGTGCCTGAACCTGATGCACCAACAGCCAGCTCAACCGAAATGCATAATACAAGGATTCATCCCTTCACTTAAATGACGACATCCCGTCCAGCTCTAGCGCGATGGTGCACGCGAATCTATCGGAAGCGGAAAAACTCACTCGGTTCGTGTGTGGCTGATGACTTTGTAGCCGAATGAATCACATTCATCGGGGCGTGTACACACTCTGTCATCTCTATATCCTTCTCTCCTCGCCCCCTTTTCTCCTCTTCCCCTAACCATCTCTTAATCCGCATTCTACTATCATCCTCTTACGTTTTTCTCAATTAATTCTAATTGGGGCATCATGTGGTCTACCGGGAAATTGCGCCACCTGAGACACCTGCAGTCCCCGCCAGTCCGTCCCGGGCTGTCGTCTGGACGGACGCCAAGATACCCGTCCGTCCCGGGCGCCCTTTGAGGTACTGCCGTCCGTCCCGTCAGGACCCAAAGACGGACGGACTGGACGCTTGGGAACACTGGCTTCCACCGTTCCCCCAGAACCCGCCAGCGAATCTACCGTTCTCTCAGTACCTCCCAGTGATCGTACCATTCTCTCGGCCCTCGCTAGCGATTCTACTGTTCACCCAGAACCCGCCAGCAAATCTACCGTTCTCTCAGTACCTGCCAGTAATCCTACCATTCTCTCGGTCCTCGCTAGCGATTCTACCGTTCTCCCTTCTCCCCCTAGCGATTCTACCGTTCTCCCAGTCCTTGCTAGAGTTTCTACCGGAATCCCGTAATCAGTGTTCTCAGCCGTCCAGGGCCCCCGTAGGGCCCGGCGGGGGGACTGCCAAGACCCCCGGACGAGAGGGGACGGCAAAATGTAGTCCGTCCTGGTCCTTGAATTCCCAGAACGGCCGTCATTAGCAAGGACGACGAGCCCCACGACCTGAGACAACTTCTGCCAGGGGACGGCAGGTAACTACATAGGACCGCCGGGGACGGCGGGGGACGGTGGGGGACGGCGGAAAACAGGGGAAAACATCGGAAAACATCGGAAGACGGCGGGGGACGGCAGGAGACGACAGAGGACGACGGGGGACGGTGGTGGACGACACAATGTCGTCCGTCCTGGTCCTTGGCTCTTACTTGTCGGGCGAGTTCAGGAAAAGACGGGACGGGACGACGAAATGTCGTCCGCACTCGACCTGGCCCAGGACGGACTGACTGCCCCGTTGCGAACACTGCCCGGAATTTCAGATCCGGTTAGAGGATATCTTCGGCAACGATCTGCCCGAGGTGCACGATCCCAAAGATTCAATAATGTTTTCTTTGTGCGAGCTAGAAGCACATCTCATCGGGTCTCTCCAAGAAACTATTAGGTCCAGAGCCCTTCAACGTGCAAAAAAGCATATGAAAGAGAAGTGGGTATGGAAGGAAAGGGAGACTTTCACACAGTCTAAATGCCGGAGGCGCTATTGATGGGGGGATCGGGGCTTTCTATGTGTACCGTAGCGCAAAACATGGCTTTCAAGATTTCTTAAAGATTAAAGATACCCTCATTCTCGAGTCGCTCAAGCAAGAACAATAAACCCAAACCAAATACCACAGCCTTCTCCGGCCCTTCAACAATATCATGTAACTTACTAATCCATTTCTCCACCCCCCTCACCAACGCTTTCGCCATCGCCGCTCTTTTCTGCCTCTGGATCAATCTCTATAGCAGGCCACTCACTGAATAGTGCATTCTCACTTGGCCCCTCTGTATTCTCTCTAAGCCCTGGCGGCCAAGTGCTCGATCAGCCCCCAACCCAACACTCCAGTGAAAGGTCCATAGCAGCACCAGCATACCCTGCTGGCCTGCCACGCCCCGCAACACCTCTCTACATCCCAACAGAAGATGCAAAAGCTTGGAAGATCGGCTTTAATTCTTAACCCGTACACCTGGATTTATCTTGAGCCGGTTGGTTGGCGGCCATGGACATTCTCGGCAAACACAGTATCGGGTTCAATAATCTAGGAGTGCCACTAGTTGCAGATCTCGAGAGGGACCTATCTCTTGCGTTGACAAAAGGTGAGTCTCAGCTATTGCTGATAATTGAGGCCAAATCTGTTAATTATTTGTCTTTTAATATAGGATGGAGTGCGAAGGCAGATCTAGAAAGGGCAATTGCGGAGCAGAAGGAACTTTTGCAGGAGAGGCAGGCTTTAGTGTGCACCCCGAACTCACCTATTGGGGTGGCCTTTGTTATTTCCCTAACACTTTGGGTTTGTTAGATTGATGCACACGAGGACACTAGCCAACAACAGCAACAGAAAATTCAAGAACAAGAGAGCCAGCTACAGAATCTGGGCTATAAGATAGCCAAAGCCAAAATTGAGAATGAAGCTCTTGCAGAGAGAGTTGAAGGGATTGAAAAGGCCGATAGAGGGCGTCAGCGCAGAGCGAGCGTATGCCTGTTTGCCTTAGTAAGGGCTCTCTTTAAATTAAAGTTAACGTATCAAAATGGACTCACTATCACCAATGATAAAGCAGCTGGATCGGAGCCTGATGCATTTCATCGAGATATTGCCTACAAGTCTGATACTGAAGTACTCGATGAAGCTAGGTCACCCTCGGCCAGCAAACAGATTCATTATGAAGACGCCGGACAGGTAATTGGAGATATTGACGGTTTGGAGCATAGATACGTCAACCTGTGCAATGACCCATGGGCACTATTCAATAGTGAGCAAGGTTTCAAACTGGCATCCTGGTGTATTGAGGGAAAAGTATCCAAATCACGAATCAATCAATACTTCTTGAGTGGGCTAGGAGATCCAGAATGAGTCGTGTATCGCTCCATGCATACGCGGGAGAACCATCTCTGGTTACTGGATCCGTACAGTCAATATTTGGAATAGTTGGAAGGACTGGTTGAGGATAGCAAGAGACCTTTGCCATTTTTTTACCGCAAGATACTAGGTTGTGTTAGATATGTCCTTCGCCAGATCGCATACCAAGAAAACTTAGTCTACTGGCCATGGCATGAATATGACTCTCCCGGGCAGGGAATATATGTAGAAATGCAGGTGGCAGATTGGTGGTCGGATGTGCATGTAGAGCATCCAAATCCCAGATGTTTGAAAAGATGTTAGGTAACGGATCATAGGAGACCCCTGCGCCAGGTGCTCCAGTTGTTTCAATAATTCGGATGTCAGAAGAGACTAACCTCACCTAGTACTTCTTGGGTGACAAGAAAGCATGGCCTGTCTATATTATTATCGGAAATCTTCCCTTGGCCCAGCGCTACAGCCCAGGTTGACAGGCTGTTCTGCTTCTCACCTTATTCCCCATTCCTCCCAAATTCTCAAAGTCCTCCAAAACAGACCATTGTCTGAGGAAAATCAATACTGACACCTTACTGAATGTATTCGAACTCATCTTCAGGCCCCTACACGGCATGGCCTATGCCCGCATCTCCATTGACTGCACAGAAGGCGAGGTTGGACAGTGTTTTCAAATTCTCTGTAGGTGGAGCCCCAACAATATGGAAAACGTAGCATAACACGGGTTAAACTTGAACATGAACGCCTGGCCTAAATTGTCTTCGTTACTGTAACAGGTTTATTCTTGTATAACAAAAATACAAGAGGACAAGCTATAGACCTGCTAGCACTGGTGCTAAGGGAGGCTTGAAGGGACCGGGAGCTAGAAGGGTAATAGTTGAAGGGCAAATTGGACTAGGGACTCAGGGATTGCTGTTCAACCAAGTGTATTCTTAGACTAAAGGTCTGTCGAAGTCTGCTGTCTCCTGCTAGCCAGAAGAGTGGTTTAAATACAAAACCCAAGAGTGATAGTCTTCCTGCAATCACGATCATTACCACTACCTGCGCACATAGCAGAATCCTGTAATCCGGCAAGCCCAAAGAAAGAAACAAACAAAGCTCAGCCTTCACCAGGGTTACATGACCATTCCATACCCGGAATCCGAAAGATAAACTTCCAGCAAAGCAAACTAAACTAGTGTTCATTACGGGGCCTCCAGGGCCCCGAAACCGGCCGGCCCCCGCCTCAATTCCCCGCCCCACCCCGGTCAATGGCCCGAACAGCCCCCCCGTCAATGAATTTTCTCCGCCCAGGGCCCCCCTTTTTCGTATATTCCCCTCTCGAACATTGCTCTTTTGATACATGATTGAGTAATTGTGTGAGCATATACACCGCCCTGGCATGAATGGACCGAACACCGCCGGGGTTACGGGAGCTGAAAGCCCTTTGCCAAGGAGCCCCCTGGTCTTTGGTCCATTCATGCCAGGGACGTGTACCAAAAACCACATACCTCAAAGTATATACGGGCATTTATTTGCATGGAATGATTCATACAATATGAACCGGAATAATTCACAAGACCGATTCGACGTCCGAGTTGTCCAGTCTAGAAACGTATATTGTCTCAGCAGGCCATACGCCTAATTCATAAGTCCAATTCATACACTCTATTCACAGGTTCAAATCATATGCCCAATTCAGAAGCCTTATTCATCCGCTAGTGCCATATGCCCAAATCATACACCCAAGCCATGCGCTCAAATCAAACCCCCAAACCATACGCTCAAGCCATACGCTCAAATCATATACCCAAACCATACACCCAAACCATACGCCCAAATTATACGCTCACATCAGACGCCCAAACCATACACCCAAACCATACGCCCAAATCATACGCTCAAATCATACGCCCAAGCCATACGCCCAAACCATATGCCCAAATCATAACCACGGTCGTGCTATGGAGTTACTTTGTTCAGAGTTCATATAGCGAAATGGTGAGGTTAAAGAAACAGGGTATTTATAATAATAAGAGTTCTATAAAAGGTAATTATGCTAAGTTAGATGTGACTCAAAGGTTTGAGTTAGTCATATGATTTGTGTAAAAGTGAGAAAAGACTGTCCCGTCCCGCCCACCCCATGGGGCCAACACCATGGAGTAATAGAAAACAAGAAGAATGAAAGTCATAATAGTTGAAAAATGAGGTGAATTAAGAGAAAGAAAAAGACAATCCCGAATATGCTTATGTGGTAGCGCTCCCACCAGCACCAGCTCCTGCCCGCCCACCACCACCCCTGGAGCGCATCGGCATCCTACCGCCACCACCGCTGCAACCAGTCCCACCAGGGCCCGCAGAGCGCCTACAAGCTCCACTCCAACCACTGCAACCCCTACCATGAGTCGGCTGAACGGGCGTCCGCGGGGTACGACTACAAACCCCAGCCCCAGAAGGTCCTGTTCCAGCGGGGTGTGCAGGTGTGCCTCCGACGGCCCCGGTCACCACCCTACTACTACTGCCATCACCTCCCCCAGTACCCACATGCCCGGTATCATGGTCTCCCTGGGCACCTCTCGCATCACCTTCCTTCCTACCACTTCCATCTCCCATACCAGAACCCACACCCCCAACCAAATTTCCTTGTCTAACAACTCCCCCAGCACCCCCCGTAGTACCACTACCACCAGTCCGGCTAATGCTCCCAGGGCCACTATACAAGCGACGGGGTACAGGTGGACGAGGGCTATTGCTGTCGTCACTGTCGCTGTCACTACCGTCATTGGCAGGGGGTGAGTGATGGGAAGAAGCTCCCTGGCGAGGGGGAGGGGCACCACCCCGAGGAGGTGCACCCCCAGGAGGAGGAGGAGGGGGAGCGCGCCCGGGAGGAGGAACACCCGCAGGACGAGGAGCACCACCGGGACAAGGAGCACCACAGGGACAAGGAGCACCACAGGGACAAGGAGCTCCACCGGGAGGAGGGGGAGGAGCAGGAGATCCCCGGCAGGAGGAGGAGGAAGAGGAGGAGGAGGTGCACCCCCGGGAGCACCGCCGTCCTCATTTAGATGACGTCTCATCTCTTCCCGCGTGGCACCATCTGGCTGGCCAGCCATACCGTTCATGACATCCTCAACTAATCTCAGGTCCTGACCATGAGGGTAACACGACCAGCATGTGCCGCACCCAGGGCTCCAGCTAGGAACAAAGAATTAGTAAATCACATAATTATACTAGGAGAGGAACTCAACTTACCGGTCATTGTCATCACCAGGAACTCTTCCGCCGCCACCCAGAGGCATTCAACAGCTGATCTCTGCCAACGGAATTGTTGCTCGAGTGCCAAATCTTTCACAATCTCCTGGCAAAGACGATAGAATGGGGCCTTGGGAATTAGGTACCCGCCATCGCGGTGATACTTAATAATCTCTGTCATTGCCACCCTGCTAGTTGGATACCGAGCGGGCTGCTGGACCCCACCAACAACCCTTCCCGCTCTTTTCCGACCGAGATGCTGAGTTGGGGGCCCTAAATTTCCTCCACCCTTGCGGCCCAAGATACCATCATTTGCGCGACGTTTGGGAGGCATTGAGCAGGAGTTACTTTTTTGGTGTTTGCTTATTTGTTGTATTGACGGACAGGTGTGTGAGAAAGGAGGTTCACAGGAAAAGAGAGAAGGGTATTTGCTCAGAAGTTAGACCCAAAATGATCTTTGGTGTGTAGGTGACTGGAGTCTGCTTCCTTGGGCGTATGTGTATTTGTGCGTATGTGTATTTGTGCGTATGTGTATTTGTGCGTATGTGTATTTGTGCGTATGTGTATTTGTGC
>Ga0307517_10001405_pt1 | contig 40464 bp, 38 predicted proteins | sample 23_EM_MG_FD_194515 | JGI IMG/M metagenome (GOLD analysis project Ga0307517, IMG submission 194515) | Populus trichocarpa ectomycorrhiza microbial communities from riparian zone in the Pacific Northwest, United States - 23_EM | ecosystem: Host-associated > Plants > Roots > Unclassified | place...
ATAAGGAATAGAGTATCTAGAACCTTGTTGAAAAATTCATGTTTGATCTAATAGATAAATAAAAAAATATGATTATTTTTAACCACTACATTAATTTAGCATAATCAGATCTTTTCTTGATTAAAAGTATATTTCATTAATTCATAAAAACAACTAATAGGTCATCCATACAATCTGATTGGAATATATTCTCATCTAGTTGAGTAAGATTTATAAATAAAAAATTTTGTGTGTGTGTGTGTGTGTTAGACTGATAATAAAGATACTTAGTTTATAATCACAAAGACGCCATGCTAAATGAAAGATGTTTAATAAAAATCTAGAATTTATATATGTTTAAAACTATAAGGATGTAAAAGCATAACTAAAAACAAATATGTTTTCAATACAAAAATAATAATAAAATATTAGCATGCATACTAAACATATATTTAAACTTACAATTGATGTTGTATACTAATAATAAAATTAATTATGTTTAAATTAAAATAAGAATAGTACTTAAAAATTATTAAATTATGCTTAAATAGTACTTAACTGTTTAATTACTTTAAAATAATAAATTATTTATTATAAAAATTTTATTATTTTTTATTTTTACAACTAGAATGTTTTAAATATTACTTGATATAAAATAAAATCTTAGCACGCTTAAATTTTGTTTTCAAAAGTTTACAAGGGAGACGCCGTTTCCTCGCACACAGGATGTGACTAAAGAGAAACCACTTGGAAATGTCAAGCTGGGAAAAGAAGGGAAGGAAGCAGGTTCTTGCCTCTGATAATTATACAATTTTGAAAAAAGAAATTGAAAGAGAAAAATCAAAGATGAAGACTCACTGTCAAACTATAATGATTACGCATGGATAATTCATGACTTATATTTATCTGACATGAATTCAACCCAAACTCAATGGATTTGACATTAAATTACATGATTTAATGAGTTTTTTTTAGACCGTATCAATCTATGGATAATAAATAAAAAATATAAATAAATATTATCAAAACTAAGTCGAAACGATGCACATTTACATCCCTGCTAACATGTATTCTCATGGTGCAGAAGCATCTCGACGACTTTGCTCATGGTGGGGCTTGCATCTTTGACTTTCTCCACGCATTTCAACGCCAACGAAGAACCCATCTCGGCTCTGTCATATTCTCCGTCCAATGCCATTCCATTGGCTCCATCTTTCTTTTCCCTCGCCGCCTATGTCACCGATCTTCTGTGCCCTATCTCCCCACTATTTGGTACAGCTTGGACCAGGTGAATTGCCCGCGCGATGCCGCGGGTTGTTATGTGAACATTTCGAGAGGCTAAATAAAGATTTTTAAGAGCATGAGAGCCCCCTCATGCAATCGGGTATTTATTGAGACACTTGGATGCTGACCTATCTTGAGTTTTATGGCCTGCATTATGTTGATAGGACAAGGATACTGAAAAAACACAAAAAAGAGAGGTGAGCCTAGCAGCTTACACTAGAGTTCCCAAATTCACTTTCAATACCGGTTGTGTACGAGTTCCTTTAGAATAATTCTATCAAAATAATATATTTTTTATTTTTTTAAAATTATTTTTAATATCAGCATATTAAAATAATTTAAATATATTAAAAAATTATTAATTTAAAATATAAAAATTAAAAAACACAAAAACAAACAGGACCAAACCCACCCTCAAACTCAACTATAAACCATAATTATTAAACCCAGTGTGGAGTAGCCAAATCCGGGATGACATAAGTTGACTCAAGAGGATATAAAAAAAATTGTTTGAGATTTTAAAATCTTATATGGAACAATGTATGCAAATGTACATTATAAAAAAAATATGAGACATGAAGTAGGATGAGGAATCTTCACACAATCTATTAGGTTACAAATTAAAGTAAAGGCGAGCGCCAGAAATTGCGTTAAATAAAAAAGGGTAAAAAAAGAGTGAGTGCCTTCTACCATTTCTTCTGAAATAAAGGAAACAAAAATTTCAAAAAAGATCTCCTACAGACAAGGGGGTAGGGCATGCAGGAAAAATAATCTGCTGCCATAATCCAGAAAGAAGCTAGACAGAAAAAGCGACTCGGGTTTGAAATCCCAGACATCAAGATTGAACATCAACTTGAAACCCATAATAAACTGAAATCAAGTAGACAAAAGTTTGACTAATCCATCTACACTTCCAAGAAAATTGCTATTTGGTGAGCTCATCGTCTTCGCATCCCCCGTCCACGGCCACGGAAACCACCTCCCCCACGCCCACCCATAGCACCTGCAGCAGCTTCTCCCTGAGCGCTTTCAGACTGCAACATCATATATGATGGGAAACAATCAGCTTAAAAACAGAAATGCATGAATAGAGAGGTTCATGTTATTTTCAGATCCGATTTACCGTGGCACAAGCTCCACATTATGATCTGATAGGAACATTAATACAAACATTTAAAACACTTTTTTGAATGCAGAGTGACATAAATATCTTAATATGCACTATGTTGTAGCATATTTCACTAGTACTTCGAATAACCACAGTACATGTATTAGCTAAAATAAGTGTGGAAACTTATTATGCAAAGAAGCAAACCACCATTATCCAAGGAACTCAAAATAATATTTCATTTCAAACCAACGCAAAGTAGGTATTAACTTTACCTTGGGATTCTTTACTGTCTCATCCACACTTAAAATAAGACAAGCAGCCTCCGTAGCAGCATTTATAGCATTGATCTGGGTCGAGGATTTAAATCACATACAAGTCAGCAGGCAGAAATGAAAAGGGCAACAGAGTAATTCATCGATAATCAGTATTCATAATCAAATTGTTGAAGATAGACAGGCACCTTCACAACTGAAGGCTCCCAAACAAAGTTTGAAAATGAATCTGCAATTCCACCGGTGTTGATATCCACTCCATACGGTGCACCCTCACCTGTAATAAAAGCATTCAAGCAATGCCATATGAAACATATTTCAAAAGGCAATTCCAACAAGTTAAAGACCTACCAGATGGAAGTGCATGTTTCTGCCTTAGTTTGTTCAGCACATCAGTTGCATCAAACCCGGCATTATCACATAGTTGTCGTGGGATAACCTGCAACATGAGTGCAGTATACCTTGTTAAGTTTATAATCTAAGCCCATACTTTAATCTAAAATGTTTTGTGGTGCAACACCAATACAAAAAAAAGGTCCTACACCTCTCATTTTGTTAACCAGGGAGTGATAGACTAGCTAACTCTCGCATGAACTCTACTTTAGGTGGGGGCTCTGGGGGGAAAACATTTGCATGGAATGCTCAATAATGGGAGTTGGAATCAGCAGTGCTACATTTTTTAGTTACTTTTCAACCAAGCACATAATCACAGGGAGGAATGACGTCATAGAAGAGGGGCTAACAGAGTATTGTATTAGAAATATGGGAAAACAATATGATGTGGCTTTTCACCAATGCAATAGCAGGTAAAATACATAATCTTTCGAACATTTTTAATATAAACTAAGCAAGCTCGCAAAATTGATTCCCTAGCAAATCAAGATTGGTAGATCATAATAAAGATGGTCATTTTCACAATTTTGAAACCACATGCATGTAGTCCATGCCACAAAGATTGAATATTTAATATTACCACACTACTAGCTAATTACCTCAAGGGCTTTTGCATAAGAGTTGATAAACAGTTGAGACTTCCCAGCTATAGTGCGAGCATGCTGCCTCAAGTACCGACTTATTTCCATCTGCCATGCAAATCACAGGTTTAGTCACTACCGAACACAATGTCTCCAAATATTATAATCATGATGCATCACTCATAATAGGATTCATACATCTATAGCACCACCACCAGCAACAACAGTTGAGTTCTTCATAGCTCTTCTGACTATCATGATTGCGTCATGTAAACTCCGTTCAGCCTCCTCAATGAACTGATAATGACAGTATAATGGAAAACCAGAGTCAGAATAGAACCAACGCACCACAGGTACCCATAATATCAACAGTTACCTACCTGGTCAGCTCCACCACGAAGAACAATGGTGGCTGTCCTTCCAGAAGGGCATCCGCTGAAAATATTAAACCTCTCATTTCCAACTTGCTTTTCCTCAAAAATCTCACAAGTCCCAAGAACCTTTAGGCCAAACAACAGACAAGAATTAAAAAATTGAATGAAGAAAAGAAAATGTTAACAAGCATATACTGTATCGATTAAAACTTTTAACAGATTTTTCCAAATCAAGATATCGCAAGACCTCATCAATTATGTTGTTGACAGTTGTCTGTACAGTTCCACCAGATGCCGCAGAAACTCTTTGCAGATCTTCTTCACTTACACGACCAGCACAGAATATATCTCGATCAGCAAAATACTGTTACAGACAGGGTATCTAATTAATATGCCACTATTAATCCTAAGCAAATAGAAGAAATAAGAGTTTTCAGCAAGATAGATAGCCATACAGCTAAATAGTCACTATTCCATATGTTGAACTCTCGATCAATATTATCAAAAAGAAGTATACTGTGAAGTCCTATGAGACTAACATATGAAATCATACAGAACTTTCTTGCACATGTTTGTGAAAATCTAAGAGAATTCAATTAGACATAATCTGCAATTTATAAGGTGGTTACACCAACCCTGTTAGAATATAAATAGTTATTGTTTTTTTTTTAAAAAAAAAAGCATGCAATATTGGTGGAGAAAAAGTTTTATGACCAGAAAGACCAAAAAAAGCTTATACAAAAATGACTACCAACTAAAAAATTAACCAAAACATAAGAGGATATACTGGCCATGCATTTTCAGAATAGAATCAGAAGTTCAAAATCTCAGAAATAGATCCGAGCATTTACGAAACAAAAGGCACCCACCTGTGTTGCCAGATCACCGATTGCAAGGCGTGAAAGAACCACTTTTGCCCCACTTTGCACACATTTATCCAACTTGTCATAAATGATATTCCATTCCGCATCAACAATGGACTGGTACTGAGATGGATCTGACAGCCTACAGCATGTGAAAAGTAGCATTGGGAATTTCAATCATCAGCTCTCAAAAGAAATATCAACAACAACTAAGCCTAGATCCCGAAATAGTGGGGAGTTCTTAATAGGAATGTATAGTTTAATTTTTTTTTAAAAAAAAAACGAATCCTACCTTATCTCAGCATTTTCTTTCTCAGATTTCAGCTCCAACTCAATGTTGAGTAAGAGTATCTTGGGATTCACAAACTTCTTTGGTTGTTGTTCAAACCCCGCATAAGAAAACGTCTTTTTAAAGGCAACACCATTAACCAGAAATGAATCTCGCATAGTACCACCTGGAACCTATGGGGGCAAACAAAAATGTTCACTCAAGGAAATCAAATTTTTTTTTCATTATATACCAGCAACAGAAAATTTGCAAGTTCAGAATTTTTCATTTTTCATTATGGAGCCAGCAGCTCAGCACAACACCAGAATCTGAGAGAACTTTTGAGATGATGAACAAATACATTACAAAAAAAAATGGAGATTTCTATGTGCAGGTCCAGGATCTCATGTTGCCAAACTGCCTTAAACATTATAACGCCCACATGACTATGAACACCACAGATTCTCATCATAAAATGTCCTCAACAACATTTCAAAATCCAACCCACACGATTTACTAAATTCTATGTCTTGAAGCTATTTATAAAACTGCCAATTATCACAGAATAACATGAAGAATGAGACAAAAAAATATAGGAAGAAAAAATACAAAAGCATTTCCCAGTAAGTTTACCTTCTTTATTCCAATCATATTTAGCCTGTCATCATTCCCAATTGCAATCACAGCATCCACGACCATTGATGCAAAGAACTCCTTCTCACCACCAATAAGTTTTGATGATAGTGTTGTAGCAGCACATTTAGCCAATAAACTTTTCTTTTCCTCTAGACTTTTACCCTCTATGCTAACAGCTAGTTCTTTGACCTTCTCAATTGCCTATAACATCATTTTCAATATTTAAGATGCCAGAAAGCAAGTCCTAACATGTCAACCACAAACATAACAATCACATACCAAATTGCATGCAGTTCTATAACTACGTATTAAGTTTTGTGGGTGGACTCCTTCCTCTACAAAAGGTTTAGCCTCTTTCAAAAACTCCCCTGCAAGTAGAACTACAGTAGTAGTTCCATCGCCAACCTGCGGCATAACAAAAGAGACGGTTTAACTTTAATCTTCAACAATAAACAGCCCATAAATCCTTTCACAAAAAACTATTGGAGTTCCCAAAAAAGTAAGCTTCTAATATATAGTAAGGAAACATGTTTGAAAAATCTCTCCCCTATTAGCAAACACAATAAATTTCCACAAAAAAAAAAAAACTCTGGCACCCTCCTTAACCTTCACAATTTCTCATTCAAAACAAAAACAGTACTCCCACACTAATTCTCCAACAAAATAATCTTCCTCCAGCCAAAAACACGAGTCGCCTCATCCTATTTTACATTCCAGTATCACATTCACTCGAAAAATCACATTAACAATCAATTCAAACGACATACAAAACATTAAAAAAAACGCCACTTTTTCAACCACAAAACCCTGAGGGAAAATAAAACACTACATTTCAATCTCCATTATCTAAAGAAATTTTAAAAAAATAAGAGCAAAAACTTAAAAGAAAAATCAACAAAAATTTAAAATATAAATTAATTACTTGATTACCTCAGAGTCCTGAGACTTGGCGATATCAACGAGGATCTTAGAGGCAGGATGAATAATGTCGAGCAATTTCATAATCGTGGCGCCGTCATTAGAAATGGTGACATTTCCTTTATCGTCGTGGATCAATTTATCCATACCACGAGGTCCTAACGTCGTCCTCACTACATCCGCCACCGCCGTGCACGCGTTTATGTTGCTTACTAACTGCGCTTTCCCTTGCGACGTGTCGGTTCCTTCTTTCAGCAGGATGATCTGCGGTTGCTGCTCTCGTTTCAAAACACAAACAGAGTCGGTCAGTTCAGTCACTCAGTTAGTTAGTTACTCAGTTACTGATTACATGTCAGAATACAGAAAAATTGATCGCTTACCATCATGGCTGCCATTGTTGCAGATTCAGAGAGATAGAGAGAGGGAGAGGGAGTAGAGAAGTGAGGGAGGGAGGGAGGGAGGGGGGAGCTAGGGTTTTGTATGTGTTTTTTGAGTGTAACTTTTCTTTTTCCCTTCTAATTTTCTGGTTGTTTCTAGCTTCTATCTCCCTTTCTCTCCCCGTCTGTTTGGGTTAAAAAGTTATAAAATTGAAAAACTCCAAACACGTCCCTCATGTATGGAAGTAATATCGATTGAATCCCTAAGTAGCTTTTATTGTTAAATTTGAGTCCCTGTTCATTTTCCGTCCATGAATTCTGTAAATTCTGTGCACACGATTTGAAGTACGTCTTTTAAGGTTTAATGGCATTTTTAGTCCTTGGGTTATTACAGTTTTCGCACATTAAATCTAGTAGTTCTGAAAAAAAACAATTAGGTCCTTAAACGTTTGGTTTGGAAAAAATATAATGGCCCCTTTGCTAGGTTTGGACATAAAATTTAAAAGTAAAGTACTTTGCATAAGCCATGTTATAACCACTGCATTAAATAAGGGACACATTTTCAAGCCAAAAGGTGCTTGGTAAAATGCCAAGCATTCCTGCAAATAGGGATGGCGATGAATATCTGTACATTGAGTTTTCTATTATTCCTATCTGAATTTGAATTTAAAATAATTATTTAAATCAGATCTGAACATAATTGGATATGAATTTCTTGATGTCCAAGCCTAATATGATTGAATTATTTAAAATAATTATTTTTTTCTTAGTTAAAACAAACTGAGATTTTTCACATCAATTCCATCGAGTAAGAAGCATGGATACAAGCCCTCCACATGCTGAAAACAACACTGCAAGCAAGCATTGCTTGCTTTCAAACAAATTGATGGCAAGATGTAATCTTCAGACATCTGCATTTACTTTTACAACAGATTCTTCAGCAAATTTATGTTGATTGTAACATACTCGTCTGCACTATAAAATTTGGGATCCCCTTGCTGTTCATTCCATAATTCAGCTCTCTCTCGTGCATGAATTTTAGACATTATTGATAGAATTCAGAAAGATACAGCAGAATTTACAAATTATTCTTGCATGAACAAGAACATTGGGTGAGGGACAAAATTATCTGGGCACACGAGTTACTATATATCGGCCCTTTTCTAGATCATATATTGTTTTCAACTGTGGTTTTCGCAATTGTAATACAAAAAATGCTGCGAGCAAAGCTATTAAAAGAACAGCAAATAATGAGAAATACGTCACTGACTCATCTCCAACAATCTCATCAAGGTTATTGATTTCCGATTCAAGGGGCTCCAGCATTGATTGAAAGATTAAAGCACCAAGAGTCCAGTCAAAAGGAACACTTTCAGTATTATTTGCAAATCCAATCCTACAAAAAAAAAAAAAAAAAAAAACATTGGTATTTCAATACCAGGTCAAAAAATATTCTCATGCAAATTCATTAGTGACACCAAATCTTTTTCCGTCTAACATGCTGAAGAAAGATTGTTTTCTCTAAGACTGAAAACTTCCGAAACATTTATGCTGTCCACCCACAAACATAGGCTCATGCATGCACATAGAACTGCATGTTCAGAGTCTCGCACATTAAGACATTAGAAGACCAGTTTACTAATTCAAACCAAGACACCTTATTTGCAGCTCAAATGAAAAGTTTGGTTATACCAGTGGCTGGTCATAAACGACCAAGGCTCCTCAAGATTGCAAGGTCATACTTGAGTGCATACAGTTTTGACCTACAAACTTTTACCATGTCCAACTTACTCCCATTTTCAACACATGATGGTTTTCCCAAGTATTGAAAAAAGGTTGCTAGAAGAACCAAGGCTGCAAAATCCCCAACCATCAACCAAGGCCAGGAATTACATGCAAGTTTCACAAAAGAACACAAGGAGAAGATTGACACACGCCTTAGGTGCAAGGAGAGCAATAGTACCTTTTATCATTCATTGATACTCCAAGGCTGTCGTGCAGCAGAGCTACTGTGTAGGCAGAAGAGAAACAATATCTCAACAGATCCAAATCATCGATGCTATGATGCTGATCTTTCAGTTTATCCCAGTCATCTTCACAGTAGTGTTTCCCAGCTGCCTCTAGTTCAAACAAAGAAACCCTAGGAACCAGTCCAAAAAACTGTACAAGGTTTAGTACTTGCAGGCAAGAAAAGACAACAACCAGAGCAGCTTATAGGTGAAAAAAAGTGTAGGATGTCTGCACTGTATTAAGAAGCATAGTAAATGGCAATAACGAGTGCTGAAAATTTCCTAATACATTTTCAAGTACAATTTTGAGATTTTTTCCTTTCCTGCAAATTCAAGTTAACATATGATCTTACATTTTTCTATCTAAAACTTTGTTTGTTAATATTATATCTTTTTCATATAGTTATTTGACCAAAGAAAATTAAGTCAATTGAGCAACATGCTGTTGAAATGTCTACACTCATTCAGGCACATAAACTCACACTCAGGAGTATTTTATAACAGTGCCTCCACCATAGCAAGACGACTTAGAATATTAGCAAAGCTTGGATTGGCTGAACTAAGCACATTGCTTTGCTAGCATTTGCATTCTTAGTCTAGATAATTAAAGTCAATGTGCTGTTTCACTACTTCTTGGCTAAAAAATCAACAGTAATGCTATTAGCAATGCTATGACACCAGGAAACCAGCAAACAGCTAGTGATATAGTGGCAATGCTTCATTGCCAAGTTGATCGGTTGGGGGATAGAGATTATGGATTGGATTCTCTATTGAATATAGTTGGAAGCTGGAATAAGCTACCAATCCTAGAGCACTAGCTTCCTTCCACTGTGCCTTTCATGGTGGGTGCAGCAACTAATGGATTGGTCGGACCTAAGGAAGCACAGGCAGAACAACCATACCATGTAGGCCCCTCCTGTCAAGCTCTCAGTTCTAATAAATAATAAATATGGCACTAATAAGATAAAGCCAAGCCAGAATAGTTACAATCTACCCACCCTCTCACCATTTTTGTAAGAAAAAACTGGAAGAAAAAAAAAACAGAGAGAGAGACAGAGTGATAGTGGTGGATCGAGTTCAAATCCAGACCAAAAAGCTTTGAGTATTCAGCCCACAATGGAAGAGTTTTCAGCCCAAGTTGTGGATATAGACCTGGTTGCATCTTGTGGCCAAATTGGCAAAATCCAATTAGTTTAAAGTTACATACAAGTCCGCTTGGGGTTCCTAAGTGTCTATTATGTTTTTTTTTTTAATTCTATTTGGGTTTTCTATGTTTGGAGGTTTGTTCCAAACATTAAAGCTGGTCAAGATGGCTTTTCCTATTCTTGGAGAGATGTTCCTAGCTTATTTTTGTCTACTTTTAGAGTGTACTTCAATAAGTTAAGTTCATGAAATATAGAACTCTTTGAAGTATTTTTAGTAAATTTTCTTATCTCTTAGGTGGATTCCAAGAGTGGTGAAGTTAAACTATTATTCAGCAGTGGTGACTTATCTCTGAGAGTTTTTCAAACCCATTTTGAGAAACTATCTTTATTCTTTTCAACTCAAACCATATCACAGAAACATAAACATGGTTACAAGCTCGGGATATAGGTACATTTTTTACACATTAAAGACGAACGTCCACATATGACATGCATTTCGAATTATGTAACAAAAAAGTTGCCCTTAATTTCAACTCATGTCATTATTCACAAACCTCGGAAGCATAGAACACGTTGTTTTGAGAAACAGGCTTGCTTTGTAGCTCCATGAAAAAAGGGGAGACAATGTTACAAGGAGGACGCAAGCATTTCTCTGCATAAATAAAACATTGAAAAAGGAATTATTACAAAGTAATTCTTTATTTTCTTTTAAATTAAAGAATCAAAAGGCTTTTGAAGGCATCAAACAGTTTATCCAAGGAAAATATCAGCCAACAATAAATAAATCTATTAGACCATGAACGTGTTGCAGCAATGGCAAATGTGCATGATTGAGAGAGTACAGGGAGCAGAGAGGAGATAAACTACAAGGAATGCAGTCCATGTGTAGTTACATGGGGTTTTATGCCCAATATATTGATACTAGATAACAAGAGCATGATTAGAAGCTCAATACTTCTAGTATTTAGACGTCTTTGTTTATCAGAATAAAAATAGAAATTGCAGTTTGTCTCAGTAGCAAGGTAATTAAGTTAAAGGTTTATAATAGCTGATCCAGTTAGGGAGTACAAATTGGATGTTGAGTAGTTCAATTTTGAAGCATATTTTGACTACCAAGCAAACTCGCCCTGCAATCTTGCTTGACCTATTAGTCTGAAAGTCCATTCAACAACAGCAGAGACAGTTGTCATTTTTAATATCACATATTTGCAATAATACTAACATGGCCTATGCACAATATACATATTTCTCGCCTATTCTAAATGCCAAATGCTCAAGTAACATGAATAATTTCTGTTTAGGGATTGTTATAAAGCACAGATCAAACAATACAAAAGAACACAATCAAATTATACAAACAGCACAAAAACCCATCAAGACAAAAGAGAACAAGATACCTTGTCTGCTCTTCAACAATGCCAAAACTTCAAGCCTGCATGCAGTAAAGTTTCCAGCTCCATGAGACAGCAGAAGCTTTGGGTCACTTATATTATATGCCACCTCATATCCTTTGGGAATGCAAGGGTTACCAACAAATCCATCCCTATAAACCGACGCTGCACAAATATAATGTTACTTGCTATGATTGGTGATTCAATGACATTTTTCAAATCTGAAATTAGAACATCAACCATGCATGATGCATCAATGTTTTTCACTAGATTAACTCGCATACAATATATTACCAACAAGAGTAAAATTTGCAAAACATGGCCCCATGATTTAAGGTAAAGTCTTTCCTCTTCGATGTTGAATGGAAAATGTACTGCTCAAACCCACAAAATTATCTGCAACACTTTTCTTTAAACATAGTTACAGCTTTAAAAGTATTTCCACAACAACAATTAATCATGTCAAAGACAACAGCAGGGCCCGTTTTTTGCTTTGAGAACAAATGGAATAAATTGATAGGGGGGTAACAAAAGCAACTACAGCAAAATATGGTACGAGCGGCAATGCAAGTCCTTTTGTTTTACTAATTACTATTATTCCAGACACAACATGGTATGGGATTATTTGGACTACAAGAGCAAACCAGATTATAGAGCAAGGTTTGGCAAGTAATGGTCAACAAATTGGAATTCATTTATCAACAGATTTTTTTTCTTCCATTTGAATTCATTTCAATAATTCTTTTAGTTGCTTTGATAGGTGTGATTGCCACGGCTCATCAGTAATAAATCTTTTAAATTGGCAATCACAATCCAAATCAGACTTTGTTCTATGTTATCACATTTATTTTAAGATTATTTATATATAAATTCTTTTATTGGATCTATATTCCAATCTATTTTTTTGTTTTGTAATTGTGATATTCTTATTCAATTTTGAAGCCCACTAAACTCAGCCTTCATCTAAAGAAAAGGTCGGTGTAGAAACTTACATGAACTCATATCTCTAGAGCTGTGCCATTCATGCAGTGATTCCCATGCTGTGTCCTGTACAAAAACAATGGGCCCTCCCTAGTTAGGCACCTTCTTCAACACTACTACTTTTGAAACACCAAAAACCAATGCAAAGGTGTTGCAGAATGCAGATAACAAAAAAGCACAAATGAACACAGACAATATGGTCCCATTCCATCCTAAGACAATAAACCCTCCTAACCCCTTCAGTCTCCTTTTTTATCGGGGAAAAAGAGCTCCCAAGCAAAACATTCCTTCCCTTCAACTTGAAAACCCCTATCCCAAACAAAGTCTTAAAATTTTCAATGAAAACTCTCAAGTTTTCTCACTGACAGCAGATAATGTCTATTTCAATCTTGCAAGAGCAAAAGTGTAAGAAACTTTGTCAACAGTTGTTTCTAGCAGAAATGTCAATTTGATATTTTTGAGCATATGCATCAGTCAGAAAGATGACTGGAAAACAAAAGGAGATGAACATTTGACACTTTGATCATCAACAAAGTAACACATATGGGAAACACCTGGCCAAATTTTGGTAAGCTTTGTGCCTGAAGGTTGTAAGCAACTCCAGCCAGTTTTATCCTTCGTGAAGATTGCACTTGTGCTGCTTCTCTTGAGGCAAATGTAATCTGCATTTATTAGTCACACTGTTCAAATTCTTGTTGAGAATAGCATTTATTAGTCACACTGTTCAAATTCTTGTTGAGAATAGCATTTATCCAAACAAAGTCCTAGCGCACATATTCTGGTGTGATGTTATTATCATTCCTCTATAACTGTGAAAGAATTATCCAGCAGACCAAGTAAACAAAGGCACTAAAGTTATCATGAATCACTAGCCACTTAAATCCATACATCTACTCACTTGTACCAAACATAAACCCATTATTGACTGCTTTTTGTTTGAATATTTTAGCAAACTAATCTTCTGGCTAGCATAAAATGGACTGGTAACAGCTGTAAATAATGGGATTTCAAGGTCATCTTACAATGTATACTCTTTTTTGAATTGACAGGTCTGAAACAACAGGTGCACTGGTGTAGCCACCAACCACCATCGAGGTTCATGGTATTTGGCATGGCATCTATTTTATAATATTGCACAACAAAATCCTCCTTTCTGCCCCTTTCAGCCCAAATTTTTCCGTCCTTTCCCCTTCTGTTTTTCTCATTTCTTCATTCAATCTGACTCTACTAATTTCAAACCATATCTTACCAATTGCAAACCATATACTATTTTTATAGTGAGTTTAATGCTACAAAATGCCAATGTCAACATGCTATTTCCATAACTTCATTGACCTAGGTAGACAGAAATTACAAGCATAAAAAAGAGGCAAGAAAAGAACCTGCAAAGAATTGCCACCAAGCTCAACCATCCCAGTAGTTTTGTGAGGTTCACTTCCCATGGTTCCATGAACATAGTTAACAGCAACCCAGGAATAAACACCCCTTTCTTCTTCTGTATCGAAGAACACATCAACATGTCATTCAAATCAACACCACTCAATAAAAACTTAACCACAATTAAGTTAACCACATCATCTGCCTAAATTAAACAAATCATCACATAGCAAATGAGACCGCTTTTCGCTCATAAGTATTTCATTTACTAGTTAACACAACCAAGTTCTAATGCCAGATATCAACATATCTAACTTAAACACCCCTCATTATTAAAAACCCAGATCAAATTACATTCATAACACCACAAACAATCAAAATAAAGCCAAACACGTTATCACGAACCTTCAATAACACGCGCCCATTCGTCCTTAAATGCAAGCCCAGACCCTCTCAAAACCTTCCTACACACCTCCAGAATCCTCTCTTTCAACTTCCCTTCCAACCCCACCATTTCCTCACCCCTAACCATCAACTGCACCCCGGCATTCCCCCAGTCCCTCCTCGGAACTCTCTTTTTTGCAAACTCAACCAAGCCCTCAATCAACCCACCCGCATTATCCGGGTCCTCCGCAAACCCAGCCAATCCAGGCCTCACCTTCATTGACCCAGTAACCAATGGCAACTGCCCATTACTAAAACCTAAATTCCCCTCCCCCAACAACTGATAGACCCGCACTCTACACCCGGCCCGGCCCGAATCAATAACAACACTAAAAGAACGGGTATTAGGGTTGGAAAATTTGGAGGAATGGTGGATCTTTCGGGCAGTAGAAAAAAGGTAAAAAAGGAAAGGGATGGTCAAAAGGGTGGCTAAAAGGGCTAACAATTTGTGGGTTTTTTGGGATTTGGTGCTTTGTTGCTGTGGTGGGTAGGGCGAAGAAAAAGAGTGCATGCGTGGGTGTAATTGGGTCCGGTGGAGTGGGAAGTAGGCCGCTGTGGAAGGTCTGGCCTGAAGGGCTGAGAAATCCATGACACCTTTGTGTTCTGGAGCTTGGAAAGGAGAGAATAGAGGGAGACTTGTGGTTTCTTTTTTTGTTACATTTGTTGGTGGGATTTGTTGGGGGAGAAAGTGAGGGTTGAGCTAAGGGAAGTGCATGCAGGACTGCCCATGTATGTCAACTAGGAACCCGCGCTCAGAGGCGGACCGGTCTAAATTCTTTTTAATGTTAAAAAAGAAAGTCAAAGAAAATCAGGTAATTTATTAATTTAATTTAATTAGTAGACAATAATATGAGACGAAATATAAAAAGAATATGGCAGCAATCAAATAAAAAAAAAGAAGTCAATGATACTATTCAAGGAAGGAAGGAGAATAAAGAAAAGATAATTAGAGGCTAATCGTAATTTCGCGGTGAACATTGCTCATAAGAGAGTTTTCCCATCATCAATCATGCTACTACGATCACTTTGCATCTGCAGTCGTCTCATACCCAAACACCTAGATCCAGTAAAATCTCACATGAAATTTACAATTTTAATTGTTTTAATAAAAAGAAAAAACGAAAAAACCTTATATCTTCACTATTTATTTAAAACAAAAAAACAAAAAATTACCTTCAACTGAAAAATTAAATTTTTGTATCCTAAAAAACAAATCAGTATCAATATTATAGTTCAAAAAACCCAAACAAATCATTTCATTCTCAATCATTCTTTCAATCCCAAATATATCTCATAAAAATAATAATTTTACTTTCAATTACATGGCTACATGCTTGACAAGTTTTTTTTTTTATAAAAAAAATAATATTATCATTATATTGTTTAAATCCACAATAATCTATATCTAGATACACAATAAAAAAAAATGATAAAAAAAATCGCTTCCTCAATTACATGCTTAAAAAGTTTCTTTTAGTCTAAGTGCAAAATTGAGCTATTTTATCATTTGTTTTAATGCAATTTCTATACGCCCGGTTGTTGTTTGAACAGGGTTTTAATCCATAACTTCACCTCTCTTAAGGTATCAAATATTCAGACATGTCTATAGCTTCGACATAAAAGATGTGCTAGGAGAAGATGGTTAGTGCAGGCTTCAACTTTGCTTTAATGATCAGACGTCAATGTTGAACGTGAAAAGCAATGCAGGTTAAAGTTCAAAATTCTGTAACCATGGAAACAACCATTCTATGATGTCTGGTCAGCAATTGTAATTGTAATGCCTTCTCTCGGAATCTTACATTTCAATTCTTAAAAATCGAGGTGTACAATAAAAGTTAAATTAATATTAACAGCCATTGTTCCATGCAAGATTAGCTAAGAAAGAAATGCAATTCCTTTTGCAAAATATACAGCTATTTTTCAGTTGATCTTCCGATCAAGATAGATATTGACAAATTTTAACTTAATCGGGCGGAAGCCCGGGTGATCCTTCTACTAGAACCGGACTGGGAACCCTGAGAGGAAACACATCCAAAAGCTGCTGCTGGGATATTTGTGCCGGCTCTCAGCCTCTTCCTTTTGGATCCTGCTGGCAGCTGGCTTTGAATATGCCCATTTAGGTCACCCTCTTCCTCTATGACCTCAGTTTTGGCCACTCCGCGATGCCATTGAATGCCACAGCTTGGACAGACTATGTCACCCTGTAAAATCTTTATATTAGTGACTTCACGAAGTAAAAGTGACTATCTGTCAATTGTTGATATCGAGACAATAGATTCATCAACACTAATACCCTGCTATGAGAAATTTTCTTCTCCAGGCAGTGATGATGAATTCGAGCTGTACATCCTTCATTTTGACACACTTTTCCCTGTCAAAAAGAATGGGAACAAATCATTGGATCTAATAGGAGCAACAAACAACATTCCAATGGCTGAGGCCTAATTATATAGAAAAAAAAATTGTGACCATTAGTCAGTTGTTTAGTTCATAGGATAGGCTTTTAAGACTAAAATTCCATAGCATTATTGCAGTTATCTGGAGGTAATTGACCATTACAAATACTTTGAAATGATGCACATGATTCTCTATTTTCTTTTTCAATCTATATATGTGTGATGTAGTTTAGTCTCCAATCAAGAAGGTCATCTAACAAATGTAAGAAGCATTGTCGAACAATCTTCTAACTTGTATCTAATTCACATCATCCACTTAAGATGGATTTCCCTCGAGGATAACAACTGAAAAGAATTCAAGTTGAATTCATAACATAAAAGCAGATTAAATAGCACACAGGAGGGTCGAAGAAACAAAACCTTTACTCCAGCTTCATTGCACACCTCACATGAAGGTATACCAGAACTATTGAACCAACTTCGCAAATCAAGGTAGGATCTAGCACCAAGTCCAATGGCACCATCTGGTGTGTGGCAAAGCCAGTTGTCTCGAACAAGTTCATCAAGTGTTTTTTCCTTTTGGGACATGGAGAAGTTCCTTAAAGCAGGAGGGATCTGAGATGGACCTTCCTGATATTCTGACCCTGTCCCATTCTGGACCTGGAAAGAGGCCAGGATTGCCAAGCACATTAGCATGCATGCATGCATAAAACAAAACAAACGTCTGTACAAATGAAAATGGGACGGAGTTCTTCATTGTTCCTGACATCACGCTAATGGTTAAAGAGACAAATATATTTTATACAACTAGCAAGAGACTTGTCTGCCTGTAACAACAGTTTAAGTTGAAAGTTCATGGATTCAGCAATCTTTTTGTCACAAGATTTATTAACTGTGATCTGACCATCAAGCAAAGAACACCATCGACTGCGCTAATTTGTACAATAAGACAGTTTATCTACAGAGTGATTTGGCTAAGCATTGCAAAAAGATCAAGCGTGGCAGGAATATTTGAGGAATACAAAAGAAATGCCTAGTTAGAGACCGTGAAGGAGATAATGGTCATTTTTGTTGCTCAGGAATATTGTTTTAGGCCATCATCTTCGAATATAGTAACCAGCTGCAATTCCAAATGGCCAATAAATACATTTTAAAAATGAAAAAATCAAATTGAATTGATGAGATCACAAATTGGATGAGTGTAGTCTTTTTTTCCCAAACAGAGTTTCCCTTTCCATAAACAGATCAAGCTTCTAAACAAACCACAATGAGAATTTGATTGATTTTAAAACCATCACAGAAATAAGATAAGTATGCATGAAGTCATCTGATAAGGGAATTTCACTGGCTTTAAACCACAAATTACTACTGCAGCTAGAAATGGCAGGAAGGATATAATAAACAGAGAAGAATGAAGACTAAACAAGAAAATGAAGAGGTTTCAAGCTCCAGAATCGTACCAGAAGATAAGTGGGATACCAGAGTGAATTTCAAGAGCAGAGTTCTACCGATTATAGTTTCAAAATATCCCAACACCATGAAAAGTGCATTCATGCTAGGGTCTAATAACTGTCTCATGTTAAGTTAGAGACCCCAATGAGATCCTAGTCAAATCCTCAGGTATAACATGATGTATGTCTAACAGAACTCTACACTAGCTTGAAAATGGCAAGCATTTTTATCACTCTGAAGGATATTTCACAATGTTTTGACAGAAGATAAAAGATAAATGCCATTGTTTCAGAGAAGAAACTTCCTAATTACAAAATAACCCAGAAGTTTTGAGTCCTTGTTGGTAAAAATAGAAGCCACTTGGCATTGAAAAAATGTACTCGCAATGTTATTTCTTTTCTTGGTGCGAGGTCATTTTATTTATGATCAAATTCATTGATTAACTTAAAAGTGCTGGTAGGAGAAAATTTTCAGACCTGATTCTCTAGTCGTATATTGAGAGCATCAATGTTGGATATGCTTCCTTGGGCAGTGACATCCTGCACTATCGCTTCTATCTGACAAATGAAATCAAACAAACAAATAAATAACATAAAAAACATGAATCTAAATCCCATTAAATTAAAGGCAGAACTTCAATAGCACAGTTGTTCAACTTATAACAGACTACAGTGAAAAGAAAGTTGTATACAATGATCAAGAATGGAGGGAAAAAAACAGAAACAAAACTAGCTACTCATGCTCAATAAATTAAAAACAAGACAAATCCTGAAATTTACTCATTCACAATCTGGCAAAACCAGTGGACCAGCACGATTCATTTTTAGATCACAAAAACAGTTGGCTTTTGAAAAGCAAACACACACACACACACACACACACACAAGAATCTGAGAATAAAGGAGCTTATATGTGTGATTTTTTAATTTTATTTTCAGTATGCTATGGAATACAGAATCCACAGCATGGGTTTCCTTTTCTCATTCCATATTACATGCCTTTACTGCTGAAAGGGAAAGTTAAGCTGCCAAACAGTAACTCCAAACATCAGGCTTAGATGTGTGGCAGCATGGCATTTAATAAAGAGGATAACTCAATGCATTCAAAGGTGTATATTAGAGAAATGAAATCTCATTAAAGTTTCAATATTACCTACTTATTAGTCATTGCCTAATATACTCAAACTAATCCATTTCTTATGAAAACCTACCCAAGCCAACACTTGCACCTTACATTCCCATTTTTGCATACAAACTACAAATCAGCCACAGAGAATCCCCAACAAAAACAACTCCCAAAACACATATTCCACAAGCATCGGTGAAATGATCACAGGGATCATCATTTCCCGGTCTACAGAGTCATCCCATGGAAACAAGCAACATGACCATCATCATAAAGCTTTTAACAACAATAACAATAAATGTCTCCCAAAATAAATCAAATTCCACTATGACACTTACAACGCCTTTAAATAAAGCAATCTGTGGGACAGAATACTTCGTTCCGAGCTTCGATTGCTCATCAGGAACAGTATTGACAAGTCCATAACACACTCCACCATCATTTTGGTTTCTACAACACCTCATCTCCATTTGAACATACGACAATTCCTTGTTTATCTTCAGTAAATAATCATTTAATTCTCTCTTATTACCTCCTGCAAAAAAAAAAAAAAAATTAATAGCCATGAAAACATAATAAATTAATTTTGTCCCTCTTTAAAAAGAACCGTAATCTCTAATTTCACAAAAACTAAATATTCCTAATTTTCTCCAGTTTCAACAGAAAAAGAGATCGACTTTGCCTTAAAAATCATAGAAACATAAAAAAAATAAAAAAATAAAAAAGAGAGGAAAAAACGAAGTATTTACTCGGGTTTTTTCCGGTGACGTCAGCGAAGATGTTGAATAATTCGTCTTCCGTGAGTGGCCCGCGTGACATTAGAGCTTGAATGAGAGTGTGGTGCTTCCAATTGAGCACTGACATTCCGGCGATTTTGAACCCCTAGAGAGTTTGGTGTTTGGGTTCCGGGAAAATTTTGATAATTTTCTGGGGAAAATGGGTTTTAGGTTTGCGTCTTTTTTGAGAGGGCGGGAATATTGGATTGATTTATAGCATCATTTTTGACACGTGGCAATATATATGGGCCAAGCAAAGGGAGCCCAGAGGTGTTATCAACTTAAAATGTCAGCCCATGATAATACATAGCCCATAAGTATAACAATCTTCTACATATTGATGCTCTCAAAATATTTATTTAATTAAGTTTTTGGGTCTTAATAGCATAGCTATTGAACAGAGTCTATTTCACACAAGTTTGTGTTGCTCGGAGTTTGAAGTAAATTAAATTTTATTTCAAGAATATTGATTAAAGATTTTATTGGTATATCTTTATTAAAAAAAATATTAGTTTACAAGTATAAATTTTTTAAAACACAAACACATCCTAGTAAAGGCGTGTTAGATCCGGTGCCCGCCACATTGGGCTTGGCAGTATATTAAGCCCCGGACATGCTAGGCATGACAGTATGCCAAGACCTTGTCACAATTGGACCTTGCAATATGTTAAGCACATCCTAGTGAAGGCGTGTTGGGTCTGGTGCCCACCACATTGGGTTTGGCAGTATATTTAGCCCAGACATGCTAGGCAGACAGTGTGCCAAGACTTTACAACAATTGGACCTTGCAATATGTTAAACGTCAAGCACACTAGGTCTGATGCTAGCCAGACCCAGCCATAAAATTATGCTTGGCAGTGTGCTAGGTCTTGGGCACGTTAGGTCTGGTGCTAGTCAGCCTCGGGCACGGATGAGCTTGGCAATATACCTAGCCCAAACATATTGGGTTTGGCTAGTGCCAAACCCAAAAGATGATTGAGTTTAACACCATCAATTCTATATATTTTTATATAAAATAACAGAGTAATTTCAACAAAAAAAACTTAATTAAACAAGTTTTTACTACACCAAGACCATTAGAATTATTAAAGTCTTTTATGGTCAGCCACGCTATCTTTTAGCTGAATAAAATGAGTGAATATAGCTCACAATGCAACTCAAAATATCATAAAGATGAAGTTATACTTCACTGCTTTTCTCCATAAAATGAAAAATCCACATTATGAGACCTCCAGAATAAAGGTTTATAATTTTCATTCTCAAATGCTTATATATTTTTATAGTATCTCTTTCTAGAATATTATTATATTTTTTTCTCTAAAAAATATTTATTTAAGCATCGAGGAGTCTCTACTTCCACCAAAAAGAACATTTTACAAATATTAGCCACAAGCCACTTTGGCCTACAAAGCACCAAATACAAATTATCAAGCATAGAATGAATAAGATTGTTAGGATCAATTTATTAACCGACTATCCAACTCGAGAAACTTGTTCCTGGATTACTTGGATTTCTAGAACTTTATCAGATATTAATACAAGTAAATTCAAGTAACTTATAATTTTATATAAAAAAATAACTAAAATAATATTGTTTTAAATAAAATAATTAATTTGATAAACTCTGATAAATCAAGCTTTGTTAAGCAATAGGAGTGTGAAAAGGTAATTAAAAGATAAATTATATACCCCAATGATGATGGTAAATGTATACAAAATTATTATAAAAAATATATGAATTACATCCAAAAATATAATCATGATATATAAAAAATTCAAGTAGACATGTAATTTACATCTGTGTCTACAATATTTTAATAAATCTTGGCGAATAAGTTATGGAAGAGATCCCATTATAATTTCCCTTCAAATCATTGCTTTTGCAAGCAAATTCCATTTATAGGACTTCACCTTACCAAGATTCTGCAAATCAAGAATCTAAACCAAGGCCTAGCTAGCTCATGTTCTACTTCTGGTGGTGGGTGGCTCTGTGCTGCCTTGCAACTTACTCTTTGAGCTCCAACCCTACTGATCATACAATTGTTTTCTTGCAAAAGTTCTCTGTTTTTGTTTTCTCTGGGTTTTCTAAGTATTTTGACACATTGTTTGTCTCAAATTAATCAAGAAGACAAAAAACAACTTGTGTTTTCTAAGATTTTCCATGCGAGCAGTGAAGGATATATATTAACCAAACTGACTTTACAGAAGAGCATACTTTTACACTTGCTTTGCGAGCAGCATATATATATAGCTTAATCGAAGCTGTGATACTTGGCTCTGTACAATTTTTCCAACTTAATCAACCGATATTTCTCTCCTCCTCCTCTAGCTTCAATGTTATTCTGAAAGAAAAAAGTCCAAACCATGAGGATTGGGGTACAAGAAGCCCAGGAAGCACAAGCTCCTGCGTATTGAATCCCTCAAACTGCACATGCAGTCATGTATTTCCCATGCCATGTATCTTCATGTATTTCCCATGCCATCTATCTTCATGTATTTCCCATGCCATGTATCTTCATGTATTTCCCATGCCATGTATCTTCATGTATTGACTCTTACTTCTTGAAGATAAATCATTTCTCAATCTCTCCCCCTTTCAAACCTGAGACTTCACAAGAAAACCACCTGCAAAACACCTAGTTTCTTTCTTTTTCCAAAACAAACTAACCTTCCTCGTTATCAAGAAAAGTTCCTTGCCCAGCTCAAGAAACCAACAAAATCCATCTCATTCAAGATCAAGATCAAAACCATGTCGGCTTCATCATCTAGAGCTCATAAACTAACTGTGCTTGGATACCCAGGGACACAGAATGAATACAGAATCTTGGAACAGATTGGTGGTGGTGCTCTTGCCACAACCACAAGGCATTCCGTGACATAAACTTCAATGATGTTGCAATCAAAATCATTTAAGATTTTCACGTTTGCGTCGTCCCTTGACTCAGCATAAAATCATTTACCAATCATTTAGGATTTTACGTTGAGTCAAGGGACGACACAAACGTGAAAATCTTAAATGATTTTGATTGCAACATCATTTGAGTTTATTTCACGGATTGCCTTGTGGATTGTGGCATGAGTACAATCCAGAAAATGAAGCCATCTGCTAAGGGGATTTTAGTGGCTTGAAGCCTAATCCAGAAAATGAAGAGGCTTCAAGCTCCAGAATCATAGGAACATGATGCTGTTAAGAAAAGTCTTGGTTTCTTACAGACATCACAAGGTGTTTGTTCAAATGATGTTGTTAAGAATTTGAGAAATGGTTCAACATTAGAATTGAAAACTCTTCTTGCATGTACAATGGTTCAATGCCTGAATTTCTGAAGTTCCACTATCATTTGCTTATGTCTGAGTTCTTTTATTGCAGGGGATACTTATCTGGCTATGTTTCTCGTCTCCAAGCTTGCCAGATTATTGTTGGTACTGATACTGGCTCGGTGGGTTCAAGCTGAAGAATAGAAGGATCAGTGGCTGGAAATTTAAAGGGAATAAACTCGAGCCATAATTTTAAGCTGGGTCAAAAAAGACGCGGCTGTGAAAATGGTTTGTTTTGGAGGTGAAACCATCGTTGATAGGAGTCGCCTAACAGAATTAGAGTTCTACATTAGCTGTAAGTTTATAGTTTATAGGAGACTGGAGGTTTGCAAGAATTATGACTATGTTAAAGTTCGAATTCTGCAGTACTAAATCAATGTTAGAGTTTTATTCTTATTAGGAGATGGTTATTTGATTAATTTCTTCACGTTGTTAGATGATGTTAAGAAGTCTTTGCCCAGAATGATTTGTAAAGGCTATTTAAAGCCATCTTGATTATTCAGAATACATAGAAAACTTCTAGAGATTTGTTCAAAATTGAGAGATCATACCTGTATAAACATGAGTAGAATAGGAACTCTTGAGGAGGATTTGGTGGAGTTAGTGAGGAAAGTGGAAAGTATGATTGTTCTGAAACGAAGGGAGATTGATAGAAAGGCACAGATGGCGCAAAAAATTGAGAATTTGATGGTGGAGTTGACCCTTGAGAAGGAAAAGAACTTCAAGTTAAAGATGGAATTGGAGACTATCAGAGAAGGAACTGTTGAGAAGGGTTTAGCGGAATTAAAAGGGCTAGTGGAGAGCATGAATGATCTGTTACGAAGGGAGGCTGATGGAAAAGCACAGATGGTGCAAAAAATTGAGAATCTGATGGAGGAGATGATCCTTGAGAAGGAAAAGAACTTCAAGTTAAAGATGATATTGGAGACTATCAACTTCGTGTCTTCTGGTGCGACTACTGCTTCAATTGATTAAGTTTTTTTTACAATGATATTAAGTACTGAATGTGTTGAAGATGGATATTTGGCATGTCTAGATTCTTATTTCTTGTGTTTCTAGGAAAATAAATATTTTTCTTACTTAATTTTATTTTTCTTAAGTTTTCTTATTTGATGCTTCTGCTACAGAACTCCTTGCATAGCAGTTCCTTTTACTTCCAGGCAAGGTTGTTAAAATCGCGATTCAACTCGTAAAATCGTACGTTTTTACGAGTTGAATCAGGCTTTACGTGCTAAATCATTTACAAAACTCGAAACCGGGTAAAATCGGGTCAAAATCGGGTAAAATCGTTCAAATCAGGTGAAATCGCTTAAAATCGCGATTTCACTGCCGATTCAACGATTTTGCCCGCAGGAAATTAAATACAATTCAGGAGCCACGTGTCGACCGCCTATTGGATATACCAAATCAAATGCAATTCATTATTCTCTCTTCACCGAATCAATCAGTCTTCTCTCTTCTCTTCACAGTTCACATTCATTGTTCAAGAATCAAGACTTCAAGTTCAGAAATCCCTAAATTGAAAACCCAAAATTCGAAATCCTCACTGAGGATTCCTCAGTGACTCGGTGTCTCGGACTCTCGGTCTCGTAATCTCTTTCTCTCAGCCAACAATCAACCACCGTCCACCTCCACAACAGCCCTCGCCAGTCGCCCCTGATCTTCTCCAGTCTTCTCCAGTCTTCACCAGTCTTCACCGTGAGAACCAGAGTCCACACAACAACAACGGCGTCTCTCCAGTCTTCTCCAGTCTTCACCAGGTAAGTCTTCACCACAGCCACTGGTTCTTTTTCCCTGTTCGTGGGTGCTTCTTTTTCCAGTGCCAGGGGTGCTTTTTTTCCGTTTCTCCGTTTCTTACTCTGATGTAGTGATGTGTGTGACTCTGTTTCTTTACAGTGAGGATTTCAGTTTCTTTACAGTTTCTTTACTTGTGTTAATGGCGTGAAATGTGGCTTGCGATCTCAGGCAGTTGTTTTGAATTTTCTCTATCATATATGATTTGGGCGAGGTTGTCCGTTTGGTTTTTGCATTTAGCCATGAGCAAGAGGAGTTTTATTATAATGCTGTAATTATTTTGCCCTTGTGGTTACCCTGTTCATATTATCTTATTATATTTCTTTATTCCTTTCCAAGCCTTTTTGCTCCTCTTCATGTCCATATCCAAATCTGTGTGACTTATGACCAGCCCGGGGCAGTTTTTTGAACTTTTTTTTGTTAAAAAAACTTGGATGGAGATGACCTAGCTAAGAATTGGATGGAAGATGACCTAGCAATTGGATGGAGGATTTCAGTTTCTTTACAGCTTCATATCTTTACAGTGAGGATTTCAGAACAGAGGTAGCGTGTGTGTGACTCTGTTTTTTCTTGCACTGAATTTGGATGCTGAATTGTGAATTTGTGATGAATGGATTTTATTTGGAGAAGAAAAACGTAATTGTGAGTCTGTTTGGATTTCAGAACAGGGGTGCACCGTGCACTGACTCTGTTTGGATTTCGAAAACAAAGTCTGTGAGTCTGTGATTGTGAATGGTTTGAGAGAAAACTGGGTTCTGATTTTGAAAATGGTTTGTTTATTTTCAGAGCTTACGGGACAGAGAGGAAAACACTACAAAGTTTGTGAACAACAAATAAATTAATCCTTTTGATGCTAATGATATTGATGAATGCTTGAGGAATGATAAGGAAGATGAAGGGAATGAAGCTGGTTTTAGTTTACATGACACACCAGCAGATTGTTTGTTTTAAGTTTGTTAATTATTAGTTAATGAAAAGTTATTTTAAATTATGTATGACTTTTATTTGAACCATGTATTTTAAGATGTTTAAACTATGTATGAATTTTTATTTGAAGGCTTGAAATATGTATGAATTTTTATTTGAAACATGTTTTGTAAGGTGCTTGAACTATGTATAAATTTTTATTTGAAGCATGAATTTTTTTTTAATGTATTTTAAAATTCCTTACGATTTTACGATTTTACGATCCGTTTTTACGATCCGAGTTTGTGTGTAGCTTTCCGTGCCGTGTTAAAATCACGATTTTAACAACCTTGGGGTGGAGGATACCGAGGAATGTTAGAGCATTTTCAACGAACATATATGAAAGGTATTTAACCTCTCCCTTCATTTATTTTCTTTTATTTTCTTTTTTTTTATTATTATTCCATACTCTTTCCTTTGTAATGAGTATTAGAGCATTTTCACCGAACATACATATATAAAAGGTATTTAACCTCTTCCCTCCTGAATTTAATTTCTTTTATTATTATTATTATTATTATTACTACTCCATACTCTCTCTCTTTCTATCTATCTATTTTGTTACCCACAAATCTCATCTTTTCATATTTGATGGTTAGAGCATTTTCACCGTGCAGCATATAACCGTACGGATATTGTTTAACCGAGCATTTTCATCTTTATTCTTAAATAATAAATACAAAGGTTTTTAACCTCTCCCTTCCTTCCTTCATTAATTTAATTTCTTTTATTATTACTCCACACACCCGCTCCCACTCTGTATTTATTTATTTTATTATCCACAAATCTCATATGATAAAATTATTATTTTTACTTTAAAAGTTGGTAACATTTCTCAATTAACTGGGAGAGGGGTTCAGCCCCCAAGAAAATAACAAATTTCCCAAATTTTCTCAATTAAATGATAGTAACTACAAAAAGGAAAGCCTTCTCAATTAAACAAAAAGGAAAGCCGTTACTGGCATAGGTTATTGTCATAGGGTCTCACTGTAGATGATCGAAAAGGCCGATCTACAGAAGAAGACAGTTCTGCATATTGATAGTAAAACAAGTATAAGTTGTTTCATTTTGATCTATGGACAATATCAAGTAATCTCTCACCCCACTACCCTCTCTCTGCAGGAATCAAGTAATTCCATTATTTATCTTCTCTTCTTTTGTCTCTGGCAGGGAATCAATTAGATCACTTGATGACGACTGTCTGATATACATTGCAAGAGATGATTTTCACTATAAAGCCACCTGGTGAAGTTTAAAACCGCAGGAATGTTCCGACTATTTTTCTTCTTATACAAATCTTAACAAACTTGTACCTACAAGGATCTGTACTTTTGTACTGATACATTCTGATGTGATCTCTGAGAATGTTAATGGAAAGCTGCTATTCATAACTTGTTCCTCATTTGCTGTGAGTGAATCGATAAGACGAGCAACATCAATCTCATGGATTTCACCAACTGTGTTTATGTTTTTCACCTTTTCGGCTGTGTTTTCTGCAAGTGCTTAATAATTTCTGTTTCTTCACCTTATGTTTGGAAATGAGAACATTGTGTTGCTATTTTCATTTTGGTTTTAACTAATTCTCTTTATGTTCTTTGATTTTCTTTAACTATTTCTTCAGATTTAATTTGGTGTGATTGATTTCTTACAAGCAAACCGAGGAACTACTAACATAGTTGAGTGCAGTCCAATTAACTTGGTTTCGTGTGCGTCCATCATTGTTTAAATAATTGAGATTTCCTTGGTGCCTGACTCTTTCATTAATTCTTTAACAGATCAATTAGTTTTCATAATGTAAAGATTTTGTGTAGACAGACAATTTATAGTCCTATAATTCGAAATTTAAGATGCTCTGTACAGAAAGCAACTGACTTCAGAAAGCAAATGTGTCTTAATAGTGTTAGGAATTCAGGATTTGTTCTCTTTTCTGACTGCTAAGAAAGCAACAGAAATACAAAATGTGAAACCTAGCCTGTGATATTTCATTATTAGGCGTCAGATACTAGAAATGCAAAACTCGTTTTCTTTCATCTGTGAAACAGTTCTGTCTGCAGAATCCCCATTTCTAGAGCTTCAAAAATGTTTGCCAGCAGCTACTTCGCTTGATGGAGGCAAGTCTATAGAAATGATGGAAAATCAATGTGTTATTAGTGATGTTTCTCCGTTTCGTTCCATTTAGCCTTGATCCTTGATACCCAGGCTCTTATTCGATCCTAGAGATTCCACATGCCCTCCACCGTGAAACCAATACTCGTCCTGTCTGATGATGGATCTGGTGTTTCTCAACTTGGATCTTTTCTAAAGGAATACCTGGCCAAATATAATTCTGACAATTCTTTTTGGTTTTTTTGCATGTGAATATCTTTCAGTATACTATATATGTCAACATCCTGACCCACCGGATCTGCATTATTTTTATCTGCCATTATTGGATTTTGATCCTGTTTTTGAAGGACGGGAGACCCCGTGCCGTTTTCTACTTCCAGTCCCACCCATCCACAATATAGAAGAAAGTAGAGAGGCAGGGAAAGAAGAGAAAATGATGGAATGCAATTATAGTCAAAGGGAGTTAGCTGGACTCGATAAAAAAAAATCCTACTTTATCTTTTTCATAGCTGTCATATGCGTAGGTGATTGAAGATCGCACAAATAAATTTATTTTTTGAAGACAAGTTTAGAAGTGTACAGCCGCCGGTAAGATATTATTTTCCGGAAGACTCAATTACTCATTAAATAATAAATTTAGGCAGAAGGAGATGAGACTGTCATGTATGTTTGCTCTGATACCATGTTTGAATAGAAAAAGCTCACTGAATAATGTATCATATATAAATGCAGCCTGACGATGTCACTAGTGTGCTGCTTCACTTTTTCCCCCACCGTGCCTTTTGAATTTACTTACACTTTGATAAATAAAAAACACTTTGATAAATAATTATTACTTACACTTCAAAAATAATAATAATAAAGCTTTAGCTTTAGACATGTCCAGCACTCCACTGCCATTTTTTCTTAAGATATGTAAAGGTTGCTAATGCTTTAACTACTTTTGCCTAAAATAAAACTTTAGCTTTAGACATATATTTGCCTTTTCTTATTAATATATAAAGGTTGCCGTTGCTTTAACTACTTTTGTCTAAAATAAACTTTTAGCTCTTGACATATTGTGCTTGCTTTATAAATAATTTGTAAATATTTTTGAAAAAAAGTAATTTTTATTTTATTTTTTATTTTAAATTAATTTTTTATATATTTTTAAATTATTTTGATACGTTAATATTAAAAATAATTTTTTAAAAATAAAAAATATATTATTTTAATAAATTTTTAATTAAAAATTATTTTTAAAAAACAATTATTATTATAATTTCAAGGAACGTCTGTTAATAAATTTAAGCACTCTGCCAGCCTCTTATTGGTCCCACGTGCTATGTTTGTTAGTCCCACAATTATCATGCTCGTGTCTCTCGACTTGTATCTATCTATCTATCAAGCTTCAGGAAATATTTGAGATTATAATAGTTTTGATAATTTAAAATATTTTTTAATTAAAAATATATTAAAATATTTTTTTTATTTTTTAAAAATTATTTTTGATATCAACTCATCAAAACGATCTAAAAATATAATTTATTTTATTTTAAACAAAAAAAATCAAATTTTAAAGGAGCACAATTTACACCGCATTCCCAAATAAACCCTTACAGAGTATGCTTTGTCCTCCTAGTTTTATGCTTCGTTAGTATAAATATTTTTATTCTAAAATGATTTTTTTAATTAATAAAAATATTATTTTAATATATTTTTAATTAATTTTTTTATAAAAATATTATATAAAAAAAATTGATTGAAAATATAAAAATAAAAAATAAATATATTTTTAACATAAATTTTTATACTTTTAAAATAAAAAAATAATAAAAATTACTTGAAAATATATTATATCCCGCTTTGTTGTCTTCATGGTTTCTGATTGAAAATAATAACCAAGTATTACTGTAAAAAACTAAAAATATTGGTATTGCCTTAATCCTACCAAAAAAAAAAAAACATTTAGTGTACCAAAGAGCTTTGATATTGGTTTTCGAATATAATTTAATAAACCCCGAATATATACTAACGTACGCATGAGGTATTAAGATTTACTTGATATTAAAAATGCTTGCTTTATTCTTAACTTTTGGAATTTTAATCTTAAAACCACTAATAATAAGATTTATTAAAAAAATTTGAATGTATTATATCGATAAGAAGAATTGACCTTAAAGAAGAATCTTTTTTAAATTGTGGTTCAAATCAACTTGAAGATGCATTTTACCGTACAATAAAAAACCGAAAGAAAAGATATCAGAAAAAGAAAAGAAAAGAAAATTGATCTGTTCAACATTAATTTTGATCATATGAACGTAGGATGGTTACTCGATTCCAATAATGTCCCACCACTATTTGTACTATAATCTATTAATGTAAAATATTGTAGGCATACCACATAGAAAATATTGTAGTCATACTTTTGCATGTGTTGTAACCTCACCATTAATATATTGTATGTTGCCCTACATATATACATAGACAAGGTTGACTAACAAATAGGTTAAGTTTCCCAATTATTCTCAACTTGGTATCAGAGCCTTCTGCTATCAGAACTCTTCTTTCCCTCTCCCCCTATAGCCGACCTCCTCTCTCCCTCTCCTAAATGGATTTTGTTGCTGCCGTCGCCTTCTCCCCCCACCAAACTGGTGGTGCAGCCCAGCCAGCTAGCTAGCCACTCAGAAGTTGTTGCCGCTGGTTCCTTCTCCCATGCAAATCCGCCTCTGCTGCCCTTTGCTCATCTTACCCAGCAGCAGCATAACTCCAATTTTGGTCGTAACAGAGATCGGTCCCGCGGCAGCTGGCGCTCCAACAGTAACAAGTACAACAGTCATGACATGTATGATTTTTGTGGCTCTCATTCCTCTACTACCACGAACTAGAAGTAAAGTCATTGGCAGCAGCCTAGATGACCTGCTGCTAGTGGGCAGTGGCCTCCTCACCGGTCTTTTGAGCAGAATGTCAAGTGTCAGCTATGCTTCTCCTTCAGCCACATAGCCCCACAATGTGCTTAGTTTCACAGCAGTGGTCACCAGCCCTCTACCTATCTTGTTGTTGGTCCGGTTTCTGCCCCTACTTGGTTCTCGGACACCTGTGCAAACAACACGTTACGCCTGATCTTGCGACTCTGACCGATTCTGCACCCTATCTTGGTAATGATCACTTGCATGTTGGTGACGGTAAGGGTCTATCCATATCCCATATTGGATATACCATGTTACGTTCCCCTAAACACACTTTTACATTATTTAACGTTCTTCATGTTCCTCACATTACCAAACCATTGCTATCTGTTCAGAAATTTTATCGTGATAATAATGTTTATTTTGAATTTCACGCCTCTGTGTTTTATGTAAAGGATCTCACCACCAAAACAATGCTCCTTTCGGGTTATAGTAATGATGGTCTCTATGTTCTATTTGAGTCTTCTGCCACCACCATTCCTCAAGCTTATTGGTCTCTTTGCGTCTCTGTCACTACTAATCGATGGCATCGTCGATTAGGTCATCCTACTTCCTATATTTTCAATTTGTTAGTTTTCAAAAATAAAGACGCTCACTTGTTCAATGTCAAGCTTGTTTGCTTGGCAGGTCTTCGCGTCTGTCATTGCGACTTACGGGTCATAAAATTACTGCTCCCCTTGATTTAATATTTAGTGATGTTTGGGGCCCTGCTCCTATGTTTTCTTCTGATGGTTTTCGTTACTTTGTTATTTTTATCGATGCGCATACGAAATACATATGGTATTTTTCGCTTGTTGTAAAATCTGATGTGTTTTCTATATTCCAATGTTTTCAAGTGCTTGTTGAGCGTCAGTTTTCCTGCAAAATTAAATCGATTCAAACTAATTAGGGTGGGGAATATCGTAAGTTAAATAGTTCTTTTCAAACTATTGGTATTTATCACAGGTTACTCTGTCCTCATATGCATTAGCAAAATGGTAGTGTTAAGCATCGCTATCGTCATATTGTCGAAACTGGTTTTACACTTTTAGGCCAATGTAGTGCTCCGTTATGATTTTGGAATTATACATTTGAATCTTCCGTATACCTCATCAATCACATGCTTGCTCTTGTCCTCCAAAATCAGTATCCCTTTGAATGTTTGTTTAATCATACTTCTGATTATGATTTTCTATGTACTTTTAGGTGTCTTTGTTTTTTGTTTTTGCGTTCGTATCATGCTCATAAGTTGGATTTTTGTTCATCTCCTTGTGTGTTCTTAGGTTATAGTTCCTCGCATCTTGATTATTGTTGTCCCGATTTCGCCTCTCAATGTATATATATCTCCCGTCATGTTCGTTTTCATGAAAATGTGTTTCCTTTTGCAAATTCTGAACAACTAGCTCAACCCCAGCCACTCCCTCATAGCCCACACACTTGCCCACTTTGATCACCTCCCACAACTTTCACTGGACTAACCTGCCAAACGCCTCACCCAGTTGCTTTGCCACACCTCCAGCTTCACCCAAACAGCCCCACTGTTCCACAACCTTGTTTGCCACCATACCACTGCCACTTAGCCCAACCTATATGTCACCATCTGCACGTTTCTCTAATGATCATTATGTCGGAACATGTTCACCTCCTTCAAGGTCGTATATTTCTAGGTTTGTCACTGCAGCCACCTCTGATTCTGCAACAAGTTTTCCTGCATCTGTTGTTGTGAGCTTCTGTCCTTCATTTGATTCTCCTGAAAGTCTGTAAATTTTTGTTGATCTTTCATCTTATCCTCTTCAACAGCTCTCTAGTTCAGATCCTTCTACCCCTTGGTCTGCACTACTCGTCAGCATCTGATGGTTCTTCGTCCTCGGTTACCGAAGACTGCTCTTCTAACAATGTCTGCAGCAGCTTTTGCTGCACCCAACTATCGGGTACTGTCTTCTCCTGCTTATAAGCCCCTTACATTCTCTGATGCTGACGGGTATGGGGAGTGGCATGGTGTTGTGCGTGATGAAATTCAGGCCTTACGCTCTAATAACACCTGGTCATTGGTTCATTTTCATCCTTCGATGAATGTTATTGGTTACCAGTGGGTGTACAAGATAAAACACCATGTGGATGGTATTGTTGAGCGGTATAAGGCATGTTTAGTGGTTAGAGGCTTTACTTAACAGGAAGACATTGATAATTCTGAAACCTTCAGTCCGGTTGTTAAGCATGCGACAGTCATATTAGTGTTCTCTATTGTGGTCTCGCGTAATTGGAAGATTCATCAACTTGATATTCATAATGCCTTCCTCAATGGTGTTCTTGTCGAAGAGGTCTACATGAGACAACCTCCAGGTTTTGTTGACTCTGCTCTTCCCTCTCATATGTGTTGGTTGCATAAGTTTTTATATGGTTTAAAACATGCTCCACGGGCATGGTACACTTGTTTGATTGATTTTCTAATTTCTATTGGCTTTCATGCTTCTAAGGTTGACACCTCCTTACTTATCTTGTCTATTAGTGTTGATATCTTCTATCTTATAGTTTATGTTGATGACATTCTGCTTACAGGTAGCAACTCTGTTATGCTTAATCGCCTAATATAGTTACTAAGTTCAGAGTTTAAGCTTCGTGACTTAAGCGCCATTCACTATTTTTTAAGCATTGAGGTTCAGCCCACTGCTATGGGTCTGATGTTATGCCAGCATAAGTATATTATTGACATCCTCACTCGAGCGAGTATGACCTTTTGCAAACCGGTTGATACTTCTATCTCTACTTTTAAAGTCACCACATATTGCCAAATCCGTTGTTTTATGACCCTACATGGTTTTGCCACAAAAAAAGCAAGTGGTACAAGGCAATAAATAGGAATGTCATGCTGCATATAATGATGTGATCGAAAAGACTAAGAATAAGTTACTTGAGGAGAGAAAGAACAAGGTAAAGGAGTTGGTTGGGGCATTTAGGATTGATAGACTATGAATCTAAATGAACCTTACTGATGATAACATACAGACAATTCTCGATTGAATTGGAGTAACTGAAGCTTAATTTTCAGGTTGCCAATGTGTTTGCTAGATTTCCTTTATAGCTCGTGTGCATATTGTTTCCTTTAGAAAGGCATTGATGATAATGTGCTAGAATACATAATTCCTGTTTGTTTTCTCTTTTCCATGATACATGGCTAAGAAATACATGTACTCAATTTGTGATTTTTCGAATGAAAACCTTTGTCATAGACCGATACATATATATTGTTGCTGATAATTCCTGACAAATAATAATTTAATTGATTTTTTTTGTAAGACCTAATTTTTAGTACAAATCTAAGCCTAAGTCAGCCCAAACTTAACATAAGTTAACTAAGGTATATAAGAAAAAGTTGCAAGAGAATTGTTTTTCTCTCTTCTAATTCATGTGGCCGTCGTGACCTTCCCCACTACCACAATCTTTATATTTACCGACAGAATTTTCCGTCGGTATTTGTACTATCTCCCATTGGTAATTAATTTACCAATGAATTCAACGACGGAAATGCTCAATCGATGAATCTTTTGTCGGTAATTTTTTGTCTGTCGGTAAGTCCGTTGGTAATAAAAAAATATTATTACGAATGGATTTACTGACAGAAAAGGTGCGCAAAAAAAAATTACCTGCTTTAATCTGTTGGTGATTTTGTCTGTAAAGAACAGTAATTAACAGTGCAATTAGAAAGTGAACAGTTCTAGAGCTCTCTGAAAAATACCGATGGAATTTTTCATTGGTGATTCCCTTTGTAATTGACGTGATGAATAGTGTTAATAGTTTACCATGATTTTACCGACGGAATAAATTCCGTCGGTAATTCCGTTTGTATAAATGACATGTCATCATTTTTTTTGCTTTGTTTTAATTATTTTTTTCTCATTGTAATTCCCTCGGTAAATACCAAGGGAATATTGCCGTCGGTAAAATCCATCAAAAATTTACCAATGAAAATATTCCCTCAATATTTCCGTTTGTATTTATCAATTTTCTGATAGTGCCCCTCATCAAACCAAGAATTTTAGTTTTCGATCTTGAGTTTTTGGGTTCAAAAAAGGTGAAAGTAGCAAGTAAGTAGTTCTCTCTCATGTTACTTTCGATTATGGTTTGTTTATGAAAGGATTAAAGAAGACATTAGGTTTATAAGGATTTGAAATTTATGTTGTTAAGATTGATTCATGATTATTAGGGGTTTAATGTTAATTGATTGATTCTGAATAGGTTGTTAGAAATAAGTATTTGTGAGTTGATTTGTTTAAATTGATTTTTATGGGTTAAGAAATTCATTTCAACCTTGCTGGAAAATTTGGACAGAATGGTCTTGAGGTTGAAGATGACAATTTTATTTTGGTCCTTGATTTATAAAAAATTACAATTTAGTCTCTAAACTTTGAAAAAATTATAATTTGACCTCTATATGTATTTTGAGATTCTGAGCAATGTTATTATGAGGTTAAGGATGATGAATCTCAATTTGATAATTGATTTGGAATATTTTCAGTTTGGTCCCTCAATTTTAGGAATTTACATTTAGTCCTTGAATTTTTTTTTAAAATTTAGTTTGGTCCCTAGTTCGTTTTAGAAAGAATTTAGGATGGTTTATGGATGAAATTTCAGTATGGTTATGTATTTACAATTTAGTCCTCTAGTTTTGGTAAAATTACATTTTGGTCCTTGTTTTGAAAAATTGTTGCTTTAGTCCCTAAACATAGGAGACTAAACATTGTTTTCTTTTATGCATTAGAATCTTTAAATTTTTTTGTTTTGGGTTTTTTTTAGTATATTTTGTATATTTATTTTAGGTTCTCATAACAATTCTCAATATGATTTTCAGGTTTTTCATCTGATATTTCTTTTAGTTCTATATTTTTCGGGTAAGTAAAATAATCTTTAATATACATATAATATAAATAAATAAATATGTTGATTATATGATGAATACAACTAGTTAATTTCTTGAATATATATATATATCGCTTTAATTTCTGAGGACTCATTTATTCTTGAATTTACACTCATATTCTGTTGAGCTAAATTCTATTCGAGATGATATACATTTCTTTGATGATTCTGTAAATATCTATTATGCCTTGATAAAGGACCTGCCAGTAACTCCATGCTAACAAAGAGTAGTTAGCCTATGTGCATATAATATTTTGTATATCTAGCTGGTGAGAGAGACATCAGCCTGTGGTGACTGATCCTCCCACAGTGGTTACCTTTGGGTGGTATCTGATCTCTAACATGTATATCCACTGCCTTATGATAATATGCTTAATATGTATATGTATATCAAAATAAATCAACTTGCAAACTATTAATATCTAAAATGTATATTAAATGTTATTCCCTCACTAATTTGGTTGAACTCGTCCTTCATTCTTAATATTATTTCAGTTTCTTAGTTTATGTTAGCATGTGAACTTTGTTGAGTGTTTCTGCTTCTTCAGTTTTAGTTGGTATGTCTTATTTGTTTTGCGAGGCTTTTTTTTTAGTTTTGATTCGATGTCTTAGACGCTCAACTATTACCCTGTTTGAATTAAGTTTGGATTTTGATAATGTAATGAATATTATAGATTATTGTTTTTGTTTTAATTACTAATGAGAAGTTTTGAACTATCATTTGGTTTTAATAGTTTTAAATAATATAATATTTTTAAAGATTATAAAATGTCATGTACTTTTAAATAATTTATTCTTCTAATATATTTATTTTGAAACTTAACATAAAGAAATTATTTTTTTAACACTGCTCCTGTGATGCCATTATAGATCTGGGATTCGGTTATCCTGATGATATTTTCAAAGATTGTTCTATTGAATCTAAATGAGTCTACATGGACAGTATTCACGTGAACCGGTCACCGGATTTTTCAAAATAGTGATTCTGTCTAAATTAATGGAATATTAGTACAGGAAAGTATGCATCTTCTGAAGACTGAAGCGGTCTATTTTCTGGTCCTTCTGCATCTTCTGCTCTGCAGCATCTACATAATTGCTTGCCAAGTTATTGCTTGCGAAATTATTGCTTGCAAACCGACTATTCCAGGTCTGTCTAAATTATTGCTTCCAATCAGTGCTAACCAAGTCATAACTGGCTGGCTTGACTTAGACTTCGACAGATTCTATTTGCCCCCTAATCTTTGTTCTTGGGACCTACAATTAATACAAGTGTGGTCACCTAGGCTAATAGTTAATTATTAAGTAGAAATATTGAGACTAAATCATTCTGCAGTCCTTTGGCTTTGAATGTGATTATAATAAAGTCATTTCAATTTGAAAGGCTATATATTTACAGCTTAATTCTTCAACGCTCGGAGGCCATTTTCTTAATGAGTCCCAGAGATTAAGTTATAGATTTTTAAACAAAAAAGACTTAAGTTATAATTTAGCTCAAAACCAAAGGATTAAGGGATATTTATTGGTAGCTTAGACAGTATCCACACATTGCTTTGAGTACTGTTTGGTTAACGTCGGAATCTACTTCACTATATAAAACCCTTTAGCATACTAAACGATCACCATTCCAAACCAACTACATATTCTTTCTTCTTCTCCTTTGAGTTTGTCTTCTACCCACTCCTTTTTAACCTACAAAGAAAAAATGGCTGAAGGTGTGCTCTTCAGTATTGCGGAGGAAATAATAAAGAAACTTGGTTCCCTAGCTGTTCAGGAGGTTGCACTATGGTGGGGGGTCGAAGATCAATTGCGGAAGCTCAATGACACAGTTACCAGGATTAAGGCTGTGATTCATGATGCTGAGGAGCAGGCACAGAAACAGAACCATCAAATCAAAGACTGGCTCAAGAAGCTGCTGGAAGCTGTGTATGATGCAGAGGATATGCTGGACGATTTTTCAGCACAAGTTCTGCGGAATCAGTTGATGCCGGGGAATAGAGTATGGAGGGAGGTACGTGTTTTCTTCTCAGAATCAAACCAATTTGCGTATGGTTTGCTGATGGGTCATAGAGTTAAAGCACTTAGAGAGAAACTAGATGGCATTGATGCTGACAGTAAAAGATTCAACTTTGATGTTCGTGGTCAGGAGAGAGCTTCTTTGACCACTGTCAGGGAGCAAACAACCTCATCTGAACCTGAAGTAATAGTTGGGAGAGAAGGTGACAAAGTGGCAGTTAAAACTTTTCTGATGAATTCCAACTATGAACATAATGTTTCTGTCATCTCCGTAGTTGGAATGGGTGGGCTGGGGAAGACCACAATAGCTCAACATGTTTTCAATGATGAGCAAGTTAAGGCGCGCTTTGGTGTGAGACTCTGGATAAGTGTCTCAGGCGGCTTAGATGTTAGAAAGATTATCAAAGGGGCTGTAGGTACTAGAGATTTTGATGATCAGTTAGAGAGTCTGAAACAAGAGTTCGAAGAGAAAATAGGAAAAAAGAAGTATCTTCTTGTATTTGATGATGTGTGGGATGGTGAGGATGGTAAGGATGATGGTGAAAAATGGGATAGGTTGAGGGAGTTGTTACCACATGATGCAGTAGGAAGTAAGATAGTGGTAACTACACGTTCTCATGTAATTGCCAAATTCACAAGCACAATAGAACCACATGTTTTAAAAGGTCTGTCTGTAGATGATTCATGGGATCTGTTTAGAAGAAAGGCATTTCCTCAAGGCCAGGAGTCGGGTCATGTAGATGAGAGAATTAGAAAAGAGATTGTAGGGAGGTGTGGTGGAGTTCCTTTGGTTGTAAAGGCAATTGCGAGGTTAATGTCTTTGAAAGAGAGAGCCCAGTGGTTGTCCTTTATACTAGATGAACTTCCGGATAGCATTAGAGATGATAACATCATGCAGACCCTTAAGTTAAGCTATGATGCTCTTCCATCATTTATGAAGCATTGTTTTGCTTACTGTAGCTTATTTCCCAAAGGTCATAAGATAGATGTAAAATATTTGATTCGACTTTGGATTGCACAAGGGTTTGTTAGCTCTTCAAATTCAGGTCGGAGGTGTATTGAGATTGTTGGTCTCAAGTGCTTTGAGAGTTTACTGTGGAGGTCCTTCTTTCACGAAGTGAAAAAGGATAGATTTGGTAACATAAAACGTTGCAAAATGCATGATTTTATGCATGATCTTGCAACCCATGTCGCTGGTTTAGAGAGCACCATAGTAGATCGACAAGGAAATAGGATTTGTGATTTGACTCGGCACGTGTCATTTGACACGGAATTGAATTTGTCACAACAAATTCCAATTCCTTTGCCTTTTGCAAAACGTCTAAGAACACTTGTATTATTGCAAGGTGGCGAATGGGATGAGGGGTCATGGGAGTCAATTTGTCGAAACTTTAGGCGTTTACGTGTGCTTGTTTTGAGTGATTTCAGAATGAAGGAAGTGTCACCTCTCATTGAATATATCAAGCATCTGAAATATCTTGATCTTTCGAATAATGAGATGGAGGCCCTTCCTAATTCTATCACCAGTCTGGTAAATTTGCAAGTGCTCAAGCTCAATGATTGTAGGAAACTTAAGGAACTACCTAGGGATATTGGTAAGCTAATTAATCTGAGGCATCTTGATGTTGGTTGCTATCTTGATGATGATTTATGTGAAAATTTAGAGTATATGCCTCGTGGGATTGGGAAATTAACTAGTCTACAAACGTTGTCATGTTTTGTGGTTGCAAAAAAAAGAAGTCCTAAATCTGAGATGATAGGTGGATTGAATGAGTTGAGAAGGTTAAATGAATTGAGAGGGAGCCTAGAAATAAGAGTCAAGGGATATGAAAGGAGTTCTTGTATATCACAATTTGAAGGAGCTAGATTGATAGATAAAGAATATCTTCAGTCGTTGACCATACAGTGGGTCCCAGAGCTGGATATTGATTCAGATATTGATTTGTATGATAAAATGTTGCGAAGCCTCCGGTCAAACTCGAATCTTCAAGAGTTGATAGTTGAAGGCTATGGAGGTATGAGGTTTCCAAGTTGGGTTTCAGATCTCTCAAATCTTGCAAGGATTGATCTAAATCACTGTAGAAGACTTAAGCATATCCCTCCCTTAGATGGAATCCCTTCTCTTGAAGCATTAAGTATTGGGAGCATGGATGATTTGGAGTACATAGATAGTGAGGGGGTTGGAGGAAAAGGAGCGTCGATGTTTTTCCCATCCTTAAAGAGACTTGATATCTTTGATTGTGGTAGACTGAAGGGATGGTGGAAGAGATGGAG
>Ga0307517_10001406_pt1 | contig 40464 bp, 51 predicted proteins | sample 23_EM_MG_FD_194515 | JGI IMG/M metagenome (GOLD analysis project Ga0307517, IMG submission 194515) | Populus trichocarpa ectomycorrhiza microbial communities from riparian zone in the Pacific Northwest, United States - 23_EM | ecosystem: Host-associated > Plants > Roots > Unclassified | place...
GAGAGGAGGGAGGATGAGGTGAATGTTTACGAGTGCTTCGGCACTGGGGGATGAGAGTTATGAGAGTTTCGAAAGTACGAGAGCTGTATGCCAATCGTAGGCATACTTCGAGAGCGAAAGTTGACAACGAGATACTATTAAGTGTACGATCACGCTTATATGAGAGTTCGAGAGTGACGACGAGAGGTTTGAGAATGTGAGGAACGACTTAGAGCGAAATTCTGAGATCTATACTCTGGGAGAGAGGGGAAAACTGTTCTTCTGTTCTATTCTACACACAGCTCTTTTAGACCGTAGCTACGTGCGAATAATAAAGTCCAAAAGCGAATATAAAATAGGGGGAAAAGGGCGCCATCAAGTGAACTGAGATGGGAGAGGTGTAAGGATGCTACTGAATGCCTCTAGCACTCGCGCATCAAGAAAACGATAAAGAGGATGATAGGAACGTATGGGAATGAAAGCATAGGTGTGTGAAACATTGGGAACGAAAGAGGAAAGATAAAAGAAAGGATGATATAGGGGTTTGAACGTTCGGATACGCCTCCTCCAGGGCCTGACGCTTGATAGCCAAATAATCCTGAGGTATTGGAGTAGTATCGCCTCCCACGTGTTAGTAGACTCGATAGTATGAGTGGCGTACGAAGGGGGTATGCTTCGAGAGTGTCGTTTGATGGTGTACTGTACGTATTCGCGTCACTTAGCGGTGAGCGTACGAACTGCTAGGGCGAATGACGAGGACGAGAGGTAAGATAATGGTTGAAGGACGTTGGGCGAGTTGACCGTGCGTAAAGCTATCTCGAACTATTGGATCAGTAGTCGAGCGAGTGGCAGTTGCTGAGTTCATATACGATCGAAAGCGGGTGATTTCATACGCCTACGCTAGTCGAGAGTCTTGCCTGTACAGTAGATTTAGTCGAAAGGGCGATTCCAGTGGGTAGGCGAACTGGGAGCATATCACCGTATCGCGGATATTCTGGCCACCCTGCCCAGAACCATCTGTCACCCTTCAACGTCAAATATGGCTGGCACCAGTGGCATTGGATACCCGACTGAACACAAAATGGGAATTCCACCTGGAGGGCACCAATTAGTACAGAACCCCCCTTATTTCGGGCACCCTATTGCTGGCCCACCACCCCCATTCCGTCTGTCATCCCCACAACAATATGAAGGGTGTCAGTAATGGCCATCATTCGCCACCCTCGCCACCTCATCTGGTGAACAGAATGCCCTCTTCCAAGTCGGTTCCTGTCGACAGTCATCATCACCCATCACATCATCACCAAAACCACCACCATTATGTTCTTCATCATCACAGACATCCACATCCTCCTTCCTCACTGCCATCACCCATGCACCCTGGTTCTGGAGGTGCACCTCCCATCGTACACAGTCCTAGGTCTACCAGGGACTACGATATCCCTGGGTCTTCGTCTTCAGTTCATCTGACAACCAATAGCATGATGCTTTCCTCAAGCGGCAACAAGCCCCAGCCCCCACCTTGAGAGAGGGAGAGGGATTATCAATGGTCCCAAAGGAATATGGACACCCTGAACCACCACTTGCCATCTATGCATGATTACTGCGACCATGATAATGACTTGCGAAAAACTTGTGCGCATTGACCCTCTTTCCGGCCAGGACTCATTGATGATCGCAGTGATCGGCCAAGATCGAGTGCCTTCTTTATGGCTCCGTCGTCCATATTGTCAGTACTGCCACCCTCATCTCATATGAATGGCAGCTCCAATCTGTCTCATAAGGGCCAAACAATGTGGAATGATGATCCCTCCTATTGCATGCCGCCATCAGGATATCTGGGTGGATTCTCACGAAGCTCACCAGTCCCCCATTCAAGCACATAGGTACACACCCAGGGCTAATTCAGCTCGAGGTCTCCCTGCCAGTTCTATCCACTGTATGGTTTTACCCCCACCACCTATCAATCACACTTGCCCTCTGCCAAGTCCTTATTTCCATTTGTCGAATCTACATCAATCGCCTCCCACAAGGTAAACATTTCTATTTATTTGTTTCAAACCAAAAGAACTAACAAGCATTTTGTTAAGCCCTAGATTTCCTCCCAGATCCCCAAAGGCTTTGGGCTCAGGGAGAACAGTCACCCTGACTGGGCAACGCCCATCGTCGTCTCACACACCTAGTCATCCTTCCCTGACACCATTGGATTCGCATCTCAAAAATGGTTTCACATCGAATTATTCCCTCGGCAGACGAACAGAGTCACCCCACATACCGGGACTACATGTACCCTCCAGTTGACAGGGATTAAATGGGAACGGTGGTCTCAATGCTAGTTCTGATGTGGACCGGCACACGATATCAGCAATATCGCCAAGACTCGCTCCTCCAGTACTCAGGTTCCACCCCTTGAAGCTGAATGCCACACTGGTAACTGACAGGTGATAATGAATTACTATGTATATATTTTGGTCGTAGATGCTGCTCTCTTTTACCTTCTGGAGAGCTTTCTACACATAACTTCGGAAATTTCATTGACAATGCTGTTGTGGCGCTTGTCATCGTTAAGGCAGTTTTTTCAGTCATACAAATCCTTTTTTGTTTTATTCTCTAGTAATAATCAGTTTTATTTTGTTTTGAAACAGGTTGAAACAGGCCGGTAGAGAGTGATGCGTTGACGTGTCATCGACATGAAAGCTGTCAATTCATGAACACAAAATGAACACCCCCCCACCTTCCCAACTGTGGCAGCCCGGGCCAGAGAAACAGTCTTGGGTTCGTCATCCTAATGACCAGACTGTGGTTCCAAAAAATGTTTCACTTCTTGTAAGCATTCATTATATCATTGGTGGTGCTCTACTTACATTCTCACTCATTTTATTCAGATTGAGGACACATATTTATATACCATTGATATTGCCCACCTCCGCCAGCATGCAATTGCCTTCGACACTATTTTTTCAAATCCATCCGATGTTGCATTGGATGGCACACCTGCTCATCCTGTAGCGATTCCTCATGTTTCTGGAGAGGAGTTTTCTCATTTTGTCAATTGGTTCAATCACCAGTTCGTATTTTACTTTAAATTTTACACTGTTTCATGTCGAATCCATAGGCCATGGTCATTGGCTCGTCCTTCCAAGTGTTACTCAGTTTCCTTGCCATTTCACATCATTTTATGATGGATGCTGGTGTTGAATGGGCCATCCAAACCTTGGATTCTCTGGACTCGGAAGATGCTCTAACACCAGCTCACCGCCTTCAGCTCAGCTTCTGGTATGAGATCAAGAAATGGAGTTTCCAGTCTCATGGATCGACAAGTTGCAAGGAAGCAACTCTGTCTTATTTCAAACGATGACGTCGAACAGATGGGTCTTCAGACCTATATTCTCGTAGTCAAAGGGGTCGAAACTATACAAGCTGCTAGAACCTCAGTTGCAATCAATCCTCCTCCTACCCACCACGATCCTCAATGTTCCCTTCAAGAGGAACATTACTGCACTCGAGCATGGCAAGACTTCTGGATTACAACCATTCTGCTCATTTTGTTAGCACCTGACCAATCCAAGCCGCTCCAGTCACTCATTGATTTTCTGAGGAAGGCGGATATTAGGAACCTACGAGATTCATGCAAGATGTTGACACTCTCCCATTTCAAGCAGACTGATGTACTTAAGATTGAGACTACTGTGAAGGAGCGTGTTTCCACCGCCATCTGGGATTTGCACCAGAAGGGTCTTAGTTAGATATTATTTCATCCACACGTCCGATTTGTCACTGCCTTTAGTACTTAGTAGTTAGAGTCAATGCTGTACCTACCTAAAATGACCACTAACCACTAAGAAACCGGTGCATTTGGTGCTCCTCTGATAAATGCAGGGATTCAAGAGTGCCCCACAAATTCGGGGCAACCTCACCAATTGAAAGTTCCGTGCATCAGTGTGCAACTGCAAACAATCCAAGGCATTCAAAAAATTGTCCACCTCAAATTTGGGGCAACCTCACTAAGTGATTAAGTGAAAGTACAGTACCTTCAAATTTTGGGGGGCAAAATAAAATTGTGGTGGCACTTCGGAAGAAATCCGGGGCCTTCAAGCATGTGCACCAAATTTCTTTCAGTAACTCCAGAAAAAGTTCAGCTTTCTGTCCCGAATTCTAAATTGACCCTGGACTTTGTTCAAAACGAGCTAAGTAGGCTAAATAAGTAGCGAAATGATGAAAAACCCTGAGTTTTCATTTTTTGATCAAACAGCCAAGCATATCTATCTGTATATAGTATGTACGCAAATTTCGTAGGTAGCAAAAATTCAAGACAAATACTCAGTCCGAATCCAGCAGTACTTCAAAATTCGGGGGCAAAATAACTTGCAAAATAAAAGTGTGGTGGCAACTCGGGAGAAATCCGGGGCTCAAGTATGTGCACCCAAATTCTTTCAGTAATGAGCCTAACTCCAGAAAAAGTTCGGGGCATTTCAGCTTTCTGCCCTGAATTCTAAATTGACCTGGACTTTGTTCAAAACGAGCTAAGTAGGCTAAATAAGTAGCGAAATGATGAAAAAACCCTGAGTTTTCGGGGATTTTATTTTTTGATCAAACGGCCAAGCATAGAAAGGAAGGGAAAAGATGGACTAAGAATATAATGGTCCCACAGCAGAATCCAAAAGATCTCTTTACACATTCTGAGCTATTCCACTTGGGAGGTAATCGCATAATTGCAGTTACACACCTTCGTGCAGCATCACATTCTTGACTTGGTGAAAAATATTCAGAATTCGAGCAGCTCCGGGAGCGGTCGTCAAGTCCAAATCCCAACGCATCCTAGGCGCGGTATCGACAACACATTCATCGGACCCCGTATCGGTGTGGGTATGATTCGATTGCCAAGTCCCTTGTCAATTTCATACTTGCAAACGATGTGTCCGAATGCGCTGATACCAGTGAAAATCGATGGGGTAGCGTCGTAAAATTCGGCAAATCGTCGTCGCATTTGCGAGTCGGCATCAGCTCGTGCTGAAAGTTGATCAACAGCTGAGAGTGGCTTGATCTCAACGAACATCATAGGAATTCTCTGATGCTCAATCTTGAAAAGGATACCGAAATCGACCGCTTCTCTAGTAGTTTGGGGTGGTCGAGCCTGGTGTTGATGAGTCCCTCGAATTCATGGATTTGGATATAACGTTCTTACCTGAGGTGTGACAAGCCAGCCTTCCCTGACGGGGAAGTACTCATTCAACAACACATTCCAGGCACCATTCCAGGCATTTTCGTCTGTTGTCCCCGCAGGAATAACAAGGAATTCGTCGAGTAAGAATTGGGGTAACATGGTTTGATTGTGAGAATGTGACGTACGTGTCGGAAGAAGCTGTGACATCGTGACACATGTCCTTCCATGCGTCCCAAGACACACCGCTGACTTACCCTTCTCGAAGCTGGCGCCCGAAGATTACACCATATCGTGTTTTGGTGTTAACCAGCGCGATAGGTCTGGGGTCCGCTAAAGCCTATACTACATCAGCCTTGGCTACAACAGCGATAGAATGGATTGCCGGAGTGGTTTTGTTTTCTATGTAAAATCCAACATCACTTGTTCCCCTCGTATGTGTATCTGATATATTGCTGACACAGCTTCTTCATCCTTGGTCTATTAGAATCCAACCCTCCGCGCCGTCTTTCCTATTTCTTCGAGCATGACCTTGTGATGACCATACCATTTTTTGGCTGCCATTATTTCACAAACGAAAATGAGCACCCAACCAACAAAAATGTTTATCCCCGGATGCGCCATCCACTTCTTACTGGCTATAGACTTCTGACGAGTATATCTGTCACCTCATTCGGGCTTGTTAAAGCAGGCCTTGCATATCAAGATTTTTCTCAGGCTGCTAATGCAGTCGATTGGATTTCGGGAGTGCTGCTTGCTTCCTGGTATGTACTCTCCATGTTGGCTAATCGGTAGTCACATTGTCGACTCGCCAGTCTCTACGTTCTAGGCCTATATGAAGACAACCCTGTCGGACTTGTGCCCTATATGTTTTCCTTCGATTTCGCACCACTTCTGCTTTCTGGTACGCACACTTCACTTGGCACCATTTGCCGCTTACCGTTTGCCTACCATTAGGCTCCTTGGTAACATCCCACCTTTTCGGATTGCTTTTGAGTTGCGTGTGGATCGGCTATTGGTTCAAAAACGTTTTCATCCCATTTCCGGATGTTCGAGCCATCTATAATGGTACAGATAAAGTCTACCACCCCGTCCACATGGCTCCGACCACTACCTTCCAGGGAATACACAATCTAACCCAATTCATCTTCCACATCTTCAGCAGCCTCCTTATCCCATTCATGGGTGTGATATGTTTCTTCGTCATATTTTTTAATTTTTATGAGTATTTCGGAGGAACTCAATCCCTCAAATGGGCAAAAGCAAAGTACAAGGCAATTCAGGGGATAATTTGGTCAAGTCTTTCAGCAGATTTTGTGGCCCGATCCATGCGTCTGGTTTCGTGGATCAAGAGACCTTTTCGTAAACCCCGTAAGTCTTTTGTCCTCCAAGAATGCCCTGGCCCATCTGACATTTCCAGTCCTTTTTATCCGGCGTTTCACCCTCCACATACTCTTCTACACATTTGGTGCCCTGCTAACCGGAATAACCACCTTCAACTTTATGGGAGTCCTCTCCATCCTCTGGTTTGAGGTTGATGATCCATCACTATTTACCTACTTGTTTGCAACATACTTTACAATTCTTGGCATGATTCCGTTATCCATGACGGGTTGCTTGTGTGGGTATTGTTTGATGCTCCTTGTTGCACCGTTTCGAGCAGACTGGGAGGCCCCAGGGTACGAGAGGACTTTTTTCGAGCTAGGTGGATGATGATTTCATAGCCAAATTCTATTCTGTCACGTGAGTAAACAAATATAAGGCGGAGAGTTTTCTTGTGCACACTGCACTTCCTCGGTGCCGATCAGAGCACATCGCGGTATAATGTCTTCCAAACCCTCTTCCAATACACTTCTCCTGCGAAAGCAGCTTGCAGAGCTCACAAAGCATCCCGTTGAAGGCTTTTCTGCTGGTCAGTGCCATCTTATCCTTGATCCAAAAACCTAGAGGCATTCGGACTACGAAAACAGGTCTCGTCGATGAGAGCAACCTTTACGAATGGGAGATTTTGATTATCGGGTAAGCGGTTCTATGATTCGTCATCCTCGTCCTCATCGTTGTTGTCTCCTCCAAGTCCTCCTGACACCCTTTAGTATGTTCTTCCCATTCACATCGACGGTACCTTACCACTTTGCGGCACAGTGAAGGAGGCATATTTAAAGCGCGTCTAACATTCCCACATGAGTACCCTATCCAACCCCCGACGATGCGATTCATCACCGATATGTGGCATCCCAACAGTGAGCACTCTTTAAGTTGACCCTCCCTTTATTGAACACGTCCCTGATAGTTTATGCTGACGGTACTGTGTGCATATCGATATTGGTATGTCATCTTACGTTTCTACACCTTACGTCCCAAACATGTAACGCTATCAGCATGCACCCGGAGATGATCAGTATGGTTATGAAGATGCAGGAGAGAGATGGCTGCCCGTGCACACCGTGGAAAGCATTGTACGATCTTCGCACTTGTTCTATTATCTAATTCTGAGTATACTTTGCAACAGCTCGTTAGCGTTATGTCTCTCTTATCTTCAGACACACCGAACCTCGAAAGTCCCGCCAACGTCGATGCAGCGAAGGAAGTCCGTACAGATCTAGCTGGTAAGTGTTTACTACCCTCGCGACACCCACACTGATTGTTCCCTTCATTAAGCTTACAAGAAAAAGGTCAGAAGATTGGTCAGGAAGAGTGCAGAGGACCAGTTTGACTGAATGGCATTGTCACCCTACTTCCTCTATCTTTTGTTGTGTTGAAACCAGTATTTTCCGTGATTTTTTTCCGATAATGTTTTTGTATTTGATTTAGTTAATCAAAGGTTCTAATTTCTCTTTCCACATACGCCCATGTTTCAGATAGTTGGGAAGCTTAATGTGCGTGAGAATTCGGATTAACTACACCTTCGCAATACACTATAACAACAGTTGAATCTAGCATCGTCATTGTCAACTGAGCTACAAGGTTTCAAGCTCAAATCATATACTGGAGCACTCAAGACGCATCGGGGGAGGCCCGGGAAAGAAAGCGGTGACTTCGAATGGCGTACTTGAAACGTCAATATCACCCGCACTCCGAGTCGAAAGCACTATCTAATTACTCTCGTTTATAGGTGGTCTGGATTGTCAGGCAGAACCACTCGGTGTGGAATTATCCCACTACATTGTATCATTGAGCTTGAACCATCTTTCCAACAGAGGCTGACTCGGATTCCGACTTTATATCGGGGGTATACGTCCCAGAACCTAAGACCAAGAAACGTTCACGGCAAAGCACAGGGAAGCGAAAGGAAGAAAGAGTCAGCAGCCACAGCGACTCCGAGTCATACTCACATCCGAGGAACAAGAGGAGAAAGTTGGACCTGCTCAATCGTAAGGGAAAGACAAAAGCAAACTTCAAGAGTCAGTTTCTATTCGCGTCAGGGTTTCACCAACTCTAAACTTCCATGGTCATAGGAGTGAGGTCTGAGAAACCTGTTGAGCCAAATCCCCTCTTGAAATATTTCGGTGCATATCCAGAATCATGACGCTTAGCAGCAGAGTACTCAAACTCCTTAGGTGACGGTTTGGATCTCCACTCCGAGTCAGATGAGGACGATGCTGAAGAGTTTCCCGTCATGGGCGAGGTTGATGAAAATGACAACGAGGAAGAACTAAGTGAGGAAGACACGACCCCAAAGCAATCGCAAGTCGATATGCTTCTTGGATACGGATTTGGACCCTCGAACTCCCAACCTTTGAATGCGCCCGTTGTACAGACAAGCCAGCACACTACTGGTGATGACGATTCCGTGACTGGTATTTCGGATTCATGGAACACCTTACTTTCCCTGACCTATGTCTATACAGAGTCGGACACTGGTCCAGATACCTCTTTTCCCTCACGAATTCCACCAACCCTGACTAAGAGGTTACCGGAAGATGATTCTGTCACAGAATCAGAGTCAGAAGTGGAGCCCAATGCGGGCATGCGCCGTCCATTTCCAATTTGTGAGTGACCCTCATCATACGTAGCTCTATTTGATTTGACATGACTTTTTAGTCGAGAGGAGTCATGTCAAGCCCGCAGAAGATTCACTCACAGAGTCCGAGTCTGAGCCGGAGGTTGAAATTCACAACCCAGTGTGTGCTTTTCAATTATCAAACTTTCACATTGAAAGGCGGAACATTCGTCTATAGAAACTAAAAGCTCGACCAGGCTTCCCTCTCGCGCCCGGTCAACAATATGCCAAAGCTCTTGTTCTGGACGAGGAGGAAGGCATAAAGATTCCGGCGGCAATCAACACTTATCTACGAAATTATCAGCGGGATGGCGTGAAGTTTTTGTGGGGGCAGTATCAACAAAGAAGCGGCGGCCTTTTGGGAGATGATATGGGTCTAGTAAGTGGTGTTCCTATGGCCTCAAATTTCCATCTTTCATCTTTTCAATCAGGGTCCGTTCTGAATTGCCTTAACCGTCACTTAGCCAATGACAACCACTCAGGTAAAACAATCCAAGTTATCTCATTTCTGTCGGCTATCATGAAGAAAGATGGCGTCACAACCGACAGGAATCGTCGCCGAAAGTATATCTCCAAGTTACAAGACGGCAAGGCTTGGCGCGAAAGACGCGAGTTGCCACTTGCAAATGCCAAGTGGCCTACTTGTCTGATCATTGCTCCAAGTACTGTTGTGCATAATTGGGAAAGAGAGTTTGAGACGGTCTGTGCTTGCCTTGGCGATATTTTTTTTTTAAAAAAGTGACCTAAATTGGTGCAGTGGGGCTACTTTGAAGTTGGGCTCTACAACGGCGCACCTAAGGAACGCGAGGAGGTTATTCACGATTTTAGGCTTGGTCGCCTAGATGTTGGTGCGTATTGGCTCACACTACTTCACATCACGCCTGCAATTTTCACAAAGTCATAACCTCTTTCGACCTCGCGCGGCGCGACATCAACTTACTTGACGACCTCCCTTGGTCTTGCATTATCGTTGACGAAGTACATCGTGTCAAAAATGAAACTGCAAAAATCACAAAAGCCTATCATCAATTTACTTGTCTTCGACGTTTCGGGCTCACTGGCACAACCATTCAAAACTCCTACAAAGAAATGTGGACGATACTCGATTGGACAAATCCTGATAGGTTTGGGACGAAGAGACAGTGGCATGGATTCGTCGTTCGTCCATTGACGATTGGACAAAGCGCAGGGGCAACTGAAGAAGAAAGAGCGAAGGCGCTACTTGTTGCCCTAATATTAAGGGATAAGCTCCTACCCGAGTTCTTTTTGAGAAGAACGAAAGATATTATAAAAGACCAGGTAGTTCTCATCCGTTGTAGTTTCTCTTGCTTATACTTTTCCGTATAGTTGCCGAAAAAGACCGATCAGGTTGTTTTCTGTCCACTAACGGAGCGTCAAATTGCAGTCTACAAGCGAATCCTCAATTCATCACAGATGGAGAACCTTATTCATCGAGATAAGCCTTGTCCTTGTGGTTCCAATAATAGGTGACTCATCCTAGTGAACCGGAAACTTACCTTTATCTAACTTGTATCGCAGCCGAAAGACATGCTGTCACCCCTTTGTCGCAGGAGACGTCTTCAAATACATGTCCATTCTCATCAAGTTGTCCAATCATCTCGGCTTGATCTTACCTGGTGAGCCCTAACACTATTTTACTTGCTGTCTTGACTCAAAAGTTACGAAAGGGCCAAATGACACGCAGGAACAAGTACGAATTCTTTTTCATATGTCCATAAGTGCTGTCAATTAACTTTCGCAGACAGCAAGAAACCGGCAACTTGCTGAAATTGCATTTCCCGATGGGAATATTCCAAAATATGGAACTGCGATGATGCAGCCACAATATTGTGGCAAGTGGGCTGTTAGAACAATGTCTCTTCAGTTTTTTGGTTTCCTGTCTCACTGCCGATGGTTTTACAGGCACTCGAGGTGCTCCTAAAGGAATGGAAGAAGGATAACTTGAACAAGGTTTTGATCTTTACGAAGAGTGTCAAGCTGCTGGAGATGTTGGAGTTCCATCTAAACTCCAGAGGTTTGTTTATTCTACCAAATTGGACACCATAATAGGCTGAAATTGACAGGTTACAAGTTTCTGAAACTGGACGGGAATACCAAGCAAGGGGATCGTAAGTTCTCTTTTCTATTCGGCCTCGTTAATTTAATCGATTCTGGGTACAAGGAATGCCAATGATCGACAAATTTAACAAAGACCCTGAGGTATACATTTTCCTCATCTCGACACTTGCTGGGGGAACGGGCTTGAATCTTACTGGGGCTAACAAAGTTGTCATATTTGGTTAACTCACCTTTCCTACTTCACTATTCTAGTCCCATTTATCCTTTCCCCGACTTTATGCAGATCCAAATTGGAACCCAGCCCACGATCTGCAGGCCATGGATCGAGCCTTTCGATTCGGCCAGACGCGCGATGTTTCAGTCTGCCGACTTCTGGGAGCTGGTTCTGTGGAGGAATTGATCTATGCAAGGCAAATCTACAAACAGCAACAGATGGCCATTGGGTATGAGGCGAGCGTGCAGACAAGGTAACCCTACTTCTTTGGGATGGTATTAAAGAACCTTGGACCTTGATGCCATTTTTTTTTTCGTAATAGATACTTTGAGGGCATTCAAGGCGATACGTCCAAAAAGGGTGAACTCTTCGGTCTTGAGAATATATTCAAGTTGCATGAAGGCATGTTGGCTACCAAGATGGCTGTGAGTTCTGTTTCCCTTCTAATGGTATTTTGATCTCAACGGAGTCTCAGATTGAAAAAGCCAACCTTGCAGAACTTGACTGGGCGCTTGCTCATATGGATTCGGGTTCTGCTTCAAGCTCGAAGGTTGAATCGTCTAAGGAGCTCGTGGAAGCGGATTCAAAGCTCGGAAAAGAGGATGTAGGTCCGCATCTTTTTGGTGTTGCATGCTTATTCAACCCTACTTGTAGGGTAACCTAAAAGGTCTTGGTGCATTGCTCTTTGACGATGGTTGTATTTTTGGGTTTATATACTTCTTCACATTATACTTACCCAGATCAAAAATTTACCAGCCCCACCGCAAAGTGAACAAGAGGAAAACGTTATTCGAAATACACTGAGTGCTATCGGTGTTGCGTACAGCCACTTGAACGATGAGGTTTTGGTGCCTAGTCATATTGAGGCAGAGAGAACGAGAAGAATTTTGGTGAGTGATTTCTTTCTGCTAACTCCGTGATGATTTACTTGCTCTTTAGAAGGTACGCCGGCGGAAATCCAAAGGCAACGACACCAAACGCAAAAAGGAAGAGTCTCCCAAACCAGTGTGGCCTCCAGTTAGGAAACATCACCAGGGGAAGGCCAAGGAAAGCCAGAGCCCTCGAAAGCAGAAACAGAAACAGTTAACACCTGAACAACAGCGCGTTCCGTTTCCTCCACAGTTTCAGACTGAATGATTAACTTTTCGAAATAGGCTTGCAACACGACATATGGCACTTGTTCGTCTTGGTAAGGTCAACTGCCCTGAGGACGTACCAAATTTTGCAAGAGACTTGTGAGTCTGTATTCATTTGCGACCTCTTCTTGTCTCACCCCAATTAAAGTGCTAGAAAATCTGTTGAGGAACAAAGAAAGATTATTGCAGAATTAGATGGTTGGGTAGCAGACCATGCGAGTGAGGATAGTACCAGTGATTCAGAGTGATTCTATACAACTTTGTGTCTCATACAGTCTGAAAAAGTGGAGCGAATTATTCGATTAATTATTACACTTCTTACTACATTCGAGAACGGAGAGTTGTAGCGAAGGAGTAAACGGTCGAATGGAGAGGAAGCATTTATCATGAGACAGTAGAAAATAAAGTACAAACATGAGAGGGCGTGAATCGGGAGAAACACAGGCACAGGACAACAATACAGAAAGGGAAGAAGAGGGTATTCTAAAAGTACTATAAAGTCACAGCGACGTTCGTGGTCATCGAGGATCACTCCTCATCGTCTTCATCAGCAGGGACAGGGGTGGCTTCTTTCGGTTTTTCCTCCTACGCAGTGTGAGCATGGCACACAGACACAAAGGAGACACTCACGACGACTTGATCTTTCTCCTTCTCGGCTCTGACTTTGTCATTGGCGGCCATTTCAACGTAGGGCTTCTTGTCCTCATCTGACAATTCCTTCCATTTTGCGCCAAGGAGTTTGCCTATCTCGCCTGAACGAATAGAGGGATTCAGTTTCGAAAAGAAGAGAAAGGGCGATCTAAGTACTGACCAAAACCAGCGTCAGGATTCTCGCCTTTGATCCTCTCGCGCCAGTCTTGGCTAAAGAACATATATGCCGATAGGGCTCGTTTGACTTTCCTATCAGTTTTGCGGATGGATTTATTAGCCTTTCGCTAATCAGAGGGTGGGTGACATTGGTTAACAGAAAGATGAAACATAGCGCATACCTTTGTCTTTGTTTCTTTACCAGCAGCAGCTTTAGGCATCTATATGCATTAAGCGTCAGATGTGTGTGTGTGTGTCGATTCAGAGGTGATTCGAGACGAGCGAAGGAAAGAGAGAAGAAACGAAACAGAGGAAATAAGTTGGCAGTCATCAGTAATGTTGATGGCGATGACCGACATGGTGGAATGGTGAGCGCATATAAAGCAGCCAGAGCGGCGAGAGGAACACAGAGCGATGAGCAATGGGACGCGTCGCGTGGGACCCCGTGAACAAACAAAACAAACAACGCGGGGTTGCGCGCTGGTGTGGTATGCACGCATCGTTCTGGGGCTGGTTGGACTGTTCACGACGTCGGGGACGGCTCCAACAAGAGCGCAGCAATGCAGAGGACAACGATAAAGAAACAACAGACTGGAATAAAGAAAAAAAAATAAAGACATACGGTAGATATTTAAAATTCTTGTAGGAGGAGGTTGGCTGGTAGTGCTGAGGGGGGGTTTGGCTGCCTCAGTCTGACTGCTGGCTGATATCGCATCTTGCAGGTGGGAAAGTAAACCGGATTTCCCCGTAACGCACGGACATCACTCGGTCCGTATGATCCACCGTCACATGATCAAATATATATATTACACAGCTGGCTACTTATTTCCGAACGGAGAAGGCCAATTCGCTTTGAAAGTGTACATTTCTTCGGTCGCCGGGTTGATCTTAACCGCATGCCCAAGGCGTTCATCTGAACAGATTCTAGTCAATATGAAATCTACCGCACGACAACACTTACAAGTCGGATCGTTCGCGTGGTGTTCAAAATGCTTCAATTCCCATTGGATTCCCGCCTGCTGCTCTGCCTTCCTCTTCTGCCTTTGTTCATTCTCAATTCTGCTCTTCTCCCTGCTTGCCAATTCAAAATCCCCCTCCCTGATTCCCTTCGCTACAAGGTTCCACAACTTTCTAGTCTCGTATTCCCCAAGTTCTTCGGTCCATTCCAATGGGACTGCCAACTCTTTGTGCACGCCCAAGGCTTCATAAAAGAGTCCGGATCCTCCCTTGATGTAATTGGAGGACTCAGTCCACGTGCCTTCAATCACAACCTCTCGAGGTCCTGCCCCACCTTGTCCTGGAACGGGGACAGTTGTAGCCCTGAAGCTATGCGACTTTCCAGAGAAGTAACCTTTGCCTTTGTACTCCACGGTTGTAATATATCCTTCTCCAACAATGTGGGACGAATCAGCGAGTTCGATGTAGGGACTCCCATACCACAGACCGTCGATCCGCAATTTAGGGAGTGTGATAAGGTATCTTTCCGGTTCTTCTTGAGGTGCTTCTGGACGCTTGATGGTAAGGACAGCGTGGCCGATTTGCTTGACAATGACCGAACCAGCTAGATGCAGTGATAGATACAAGACGATCGTAAAATCAAATAAAAAGTACTGACAACTGAAACTCGTCTTCTGTCCATTGTGGCCCATCAAAGTGAGACCCTTGGATTTATTCTCTATCGTGTACGCCGTGACAGGTGGGTGGTGGGAGACCTGCTCCACGATAAGTTCTGTGAGGCCACGGCCATTTTTGTCTGGCCATATTCCGTAAAATACTCTGCAAAATGTTCAGCAAAGAGAATGGGATCAGTTGGAAGATAACGCACTCGCCGAGGACGGGATTAAGGGGTCTGGTCCGCGTGAGAAAGAGGAAATCAGAGTCGAGGAGAATACATACTTCTTCTCTGAACCCGTTTCCTCGTTTCTGGAGGTATATTGATCCTTCAGAGTGCTCTGTGATGCGACACATAAGAAAGGGTGAAACAAAAAATAAATTTGACGGACGATGAACCAGCGAAGCACAGCAGCGGTTCTCTCATAGCCAGGTTTGGCATCTGCAATCGCAGCAAAGAGATCCGGTCGCTCACACCAATAGGCTACGAATTTGAATGAGATTGGGATCGATGGCGGTGATTTGTATAAGATACTGACCTGGAAATTCTGTGAGAGATGTTGGAGACAGAATAAAGGATGGCGCTGTGAGTGAAGAAAGATCCCCTGAGAATGTGGCAATTCTAGAAGGTTGCGATTAGGTCAGGCTCGACAGGAAAAAAAAAGGGTAATTACGATTTGAGGAATGTGCTCCAGCTGCCACGCTGAGATGGTGGTACACCCTGCAGCAGACGTTGAGTGATGAGGGAACATTGGAAGTTTTGGAAAACATATAACCTGTCCGACTTCTTCAGATCCCATTGTAGTTGTGGTCAAGTAATGTGACGTAGTGTATTTCGTTTGGTTCAGCCTCGGCTATTTCCGAGTCGTTCACTACACCACTATAGATTGACTATAGAAAGAGAGCGCGAAGAGAGAACTGGAGGCATCAAGATAAGTTGGTAGCCATCATTAACTAAGTCTAAGGAATGTGGATGGCGAATTGTCGTCCATCGTACAATCATGGAACACGAAGTAGAATACATTTTCATTTGGATTATCGACTGCAAGTACTAAACCTTGCTAGGTAAAACGTCATAATGACCAGGACTGCGACAAAAATCAGACCTTGCGTGTCTTACACAACTAATCGCTTACCGATACAAGAGGGAGATCGGGGGTGCAGTCTGGATATCATAACGGATCTTGATAAAGTCGACATCATCACTTTTTGAGCCATTCAGATATGCGACATCGACATTGAGATTTAGTGCTCGACAAAGGGCTTCGACTGCCACGTTATCTGGAGAATGGATTGGAAAAAAGAAATCAACGGATGAAAACACAGACTTGCCTGCTTCTCTACCCAAAGGATACACATGATTAGAACAGAAGGCATCAATGTCCATTGGTTCTTGTGTGTCCGGATGTACTATAAAGCCCTCATAATCACCACGATGGAGGTGGATTTGAGATGACTAATGAGAATTAAGTACGATACCAGATAATCTGGAAAATAGATTTACCGTAAGTAATCGTAGATACATAACAATGGAATTGGAGACTGAAGATATATATTCAGCACAACAATTAAATAAATATGAGAAGATCAAAATACCGTCATGATTCTGGAAGGCTGTTAGCAGGACGGCTTTCTTCTTCTTTGTGTCCAGGTTTGGATCAACCATAAATTGAATAAGGTGCACAAATTCGTCGTAAAAGTCCTCATACACCATCTGCTGTATATCCGCCTTTTCGAGTTTTTCCTTTGTGCTCTCCAACATTGACAGACTGGTGGCAACCGCAAGTTCGATGTCGGGACTATCCACAAGGTTTTCGATATAAGCAAAGGCAAGAGCTGTAATCCTAAGATAGATTAGTTGTGTATAGTTGATAAGAGGAGTTAAACGTCACATCTATAAAAGCAGTCTCCGTCTCCTGCGGGACAAGGGAATTAATCTTCGAAGCCTTTCCAGAAATGGACTGCACCTCTGGTTCTTCTAATTGAATGAAACCCGTTCTTCATCAGCCAGTCAATCTGACCAACGAATGAGCCATATCCTTTCTCGTATTCAATGCGTAGTTCAGACATAGGCGTAACTTCATCGATAAACGGGCGTGCCGGGACACTGTCATCCAGCAGTTTCTAGAATAGATTGGGAAGAGACCGGAGGTCAAGGGACTTGGGACAACATACTTGATTCAACTCATCAAGCTGAGCCGATGTGTAGTCTGCATATTGACCCTGTAAATCATTCAAAGGCGGTCTATTAACGTCTCCAGCTGCTTCTGTGGCGCTGTCCGAAAAGTTGAGGAGTGGCAGATTAGCAGAGGGTAGCTCAATGGGAGGCAGTGCGGTGTCAGGGTGATCGTCATCCACAGGTAGTTCTTTCGGTCTCCTGAGGGCACCTGAGGGAGATCAGAACACATATAGCGGTGTAAATAAAGGCTTACGGGGAGTTGGGGGCATTTTCGGAGTATCCATGGCAAGTATGAGGAGAATTTAGCTTAGATTTAAGTGCGTGTGACTTTGGCACGTGCAAATTATGATTTGTCACATAATCAACTCCGGAATTCTTCGGTTGGGACTTCCATCATCCTCATGGCTTCAATCAAGTATCGACAGTATCTGGGCGAAGCGGATCTTCCCCATGTCATGGCCTTGGTTCAGAGTGAACTGAGTGAGCCGTATGTCGTTTACACCTTCCGCTACTTCCTTCATCAGTGGTGAGTGACCTCTTGACTTGGTCGTGTGATCAATTAAAGCTGTCAATCGTCGGCATCGAAGGCCTCATCTCTCGTTCTTGGTGAATTCCTTCATCTCCTAGTTTAAGTAATTTTTGACCGTGCTGTAGGCTTATCCGAGCGACCCGGGTCTTGAAGAACCCGTCGGCGTAATTGTCTGTAAGCAGAGCACGCATAAGGATATAGCAAACAGGGGGTACATTGCAATGCTTAGCGTTGATAAGAAGTGGCGGCATCGTGGTATAGGTCAGTCAATTTCCTAGAACTCTCTTCCTTCCTCATTGGATCTCTTAGATTGGGAATAACACCTCTGGTGCGGTCCTATTTTTCCCTCTTTGTTATAGCTAGCACATTGGTACGCAATTCGATCGAAGCGATGAAGCGAGACGGCGTTGATGAGGTTGGTTTAGTGGCCTTGTGATTTTAATGGTTGACTAACTATTTACCCTCAGGTCGTTCTTGAAACCGAGTACGACAACTTCGCCGCTTTATCCCTCTATGAATCCTTGGGATTTATTCGAGAGAAGCGACTATATCGTTTCTATCTCAATGGGAAAGACGCCTTCAGACTTTCGTTGGTCGTCCCTCACGATGAGCAGCCTGTTGCGGCTTCTCAGTCGCGATCCAAGCGAAGGCCGAACGCCGCCATTTCCGTTTCACCTTACACCGATGATGAGGATGATGTTTCAGCCCGTTAATTCTTTGCATTCTTCAACTTGTTCATGCTCTTGTAGCTTCAGCTCTTGAAGTCCTTCCTTCTGCCTTTATATATAGTAGCTGAAGTCTGTTACTCTCCTTCTGGAAACATGTACTAATCTTATTTGTATGATCCATTTCCGTACCAATAACCAATAAATGGAGCTATAATCATTTCTTCGGCTTGTATAATCTACTTAACGATGAGAGGTTTCGTAAATTCAGTTAGTGGACTTTGATTCAACCAAATCAAACCAAGGGTGTAATTCTTGAAGGCAAGTTGTAAGATGGTCCAGACCAGAAACGGATGTTCTCCGAAGTATACTCAGCGATAAAGGCGGTAACCAAAATTGTTTGACTGAGGAATCACAATGTATATCATTTACTTTGGTTACTTCTGCTTGGGCACAAAGGATACCAGGGCATAACTACAGGGCCACCATGACACATCAGCCAATTCTCGTGCACACAATAATAGAATCTCCACATACCGTCCATCTACTCTCCACTTCTCTCCACTATTGTCCAGTTGTTCTGCAACGTCTTTCTCTATCCCAACAATAACATCAGCCTTGTTAGTGCGGAGGCTCAACAATGGAAAGGAATTAGAGAGAGGTCCAATAGCTTCTTTGATTGGAGTCCAAGCAGGCCAACGTAAGTCTCCAGTTAATCTAGGTCGAAGGTAAGTGTTACTAGTGACCCCTCGATAGCATCACCTACTTGCGGTAACTGATTCATATGGTTATAAGTGTCAGGTTCATTATCGACAAGAGACTTACTTCAAATCACCCTTGAAGATTACCAAACCACTTTCTTCCAACATAGAGAAAGTTTCAGGCGCCTCTGACTTCATATTCCAGTATGGTTTTGACGCAGTCCAAAATTCAGCTTTTTTGGACCTCAGGCAATCACCTCCAAGAGGAGTATCAACAGGAACAGATAAAGCGAAAATTCCACTCTCGAGGTATGAATTCCATCGGGAAATTAGTTCTTGTAGGTGTTCGATAGCCTGTGTGTCCATATTTTTGGCAAAAAAAGTTTGATCGGCAAGGAGAGAAAGCATCTTTTTGAAGTCATGAGGTGTTACATCGGACACAAACCAAGGAATGAGCTTTGGGCTGGAATGCGTCAATTATATATACATAGTCACAGAGGAGGAATGACCCACTGGAAGACGACACGAGAAACATAGGGTGTATACGACACCAGAAAATCGGCAAACACCAGATCCGTGAAAAGCTCAAACCCGGCTTGAATCGATATGTGAGTAAGAATTTGATAACTCAAAATGGTAATTCACCGTTATCCAGAATAAAATCTATTCTGGAATTCTTCAGAGTTTGTAGGTGTTCCCATACCGCTTCTTGGTCATCTTTTAGGATGAATTTTGCTCGTGATGCTTGAGCCTCCTTTCCGACAGACTGAAGGTGTAGAATATCATCTTGTGAAAGATGTGTAAGCAGGGATAGATCCTGAGAGGTGGTGCATTAATGCAACTTTCCTGAGCAGTGAGATACAGCTTACTGTAGCATTGCCCCTGGTATGACTATCAGGCGATATACTCGAAAGAGGAAGAAATATTAATTACACACCAGAGGCACATTTGAGTCATCTCTTTGAATAATACCTTAAGTTTTTCAGGATCTGAGGAGATGCCAGCGACTTTGTTGGCAACGGCGAGCTCATGCATTGTTGTGGCAATTTCTGACGGCCTCGACCATGAGACGGGAAGTAGCTTGTTGGCGACTAATAGACTTACGATGAATCGATTGTGCAGACTGCCGAAGTGTGTTGACTTTCTGGTCGTAGAAGGGATCAAATGTCTTCCAAAATTTGGTCTGGAGGAAGAAGGACCGGAGGAGGCGATATCTGTTGCAATTTGGTTAGTTTTCCCATTTCATTAGAAAAGTCACCAACAAGTAGCATCTGCGATTCATTGATTGAATTTTTAAAAAAAATCAGAGGTTGAAAGAGCTCACTCTGCATAAAGCCATGGAGCCGTGAACCAAGAGTTACGCTTTTCCCTTTCAAGTGCCTCCAACTCATCATTGTAGGCTTTGATGCCGAATTCACCATCCTCTGGAATTGTTCTGTGTCGAAAGATCAGCGACACTCATACTTAACAAGCCGCGCAGTGAGTACTCACTCCATGGTTCGGTCTCTAGCCATATCATATTTCAACTTGCTCACTTTCTCAATTACATTGGTGCCCTCCGTGATCCTCTCTTGAAGTTCACCTTTCTCGATCTGATTAAATTTTTCCAAGTTACCAGAATTCCGGTCGAGTTCATTCAATTGCAAAGACAATCCGTGACACTTCTGATGGACAATGTCGATGACGCCGGTGATGATTATCGGCCATCGTTTGACCACGGTTTCGTACCTAAAGCCGGAAGTAAAGTTGTTAATGTATCCGATCCATAACAAAGGCAAAGGTACACTTCGAGAATCATACTTACGAGAATCTAGATAAGTTGGAAGATCTTCGTAAGAAAGAGATTGGAATGTTACCAAGCTCTTACGATTTTGTATCCGTTGGATCGCATGGAGGGTAAGATGGCTTGAAGGGCGGGTTGGAGTCCACGAGGTCTGTGGTAACTGGTTGACTGCCAGATGCGTTTATATTCCTGGTTGTTAATTCATTCCATTGGTCGGGAGTATAAGTTTTCTGTTCAAAGCGATTAGGACAGAAGTTTCACCATGAGTGCTAATGCATATTACCTGCGAAAACGCATGCATTTGTGCAATCTGGTCTTTCAAAGTCTCGTTTACTTGACCATTTTATCAGGTTCCATTCATGGCCGAAATTTATGAGACGTTCAACTGACCGAGGCGGTGCCTAGCGAGTGTTCGTTTGCCTTCGAATGCCTTCATTATTGCTTATGCATGACCCAAAAGGATAGATTGCAGTTATGTCTTACTTTACTGACAAGAATAACCGAGTAGCGCTCCCCGCATCCACTAGATTCGTCATGAATTTCTAGGTGTGTCACTGGGAGGCTGCGGTTGATAGCATCTTCTAGAGTTTTTATACCTATTGGCATGGCGGCTGAAACATCGGGTAGAACCAGTATTGCTATGCACAATTGGTTGCTCACCAAGGATCGAGGAACAAGTGGATTGAATGAGTGAAAAAGATAATCTGATAAGGTGAATGTGCCAAAACTCGGGCCGGTAATTCCTCATGTCTCCTCAAGTAATTCCATCACTCTACGACGCTGTATTCACGCAACCTGCTTTTGACAACCACGCCCATCCTTTGTTACGCCCTGAAAAGCGTCACTTGCTACCATTCGAAGGACTTATTTCGGAAGCCAAAGGATTAGCTTTGGTTGATGATGCACCTTACACTCTGGCTTGTTTCCGTGCTACGAAACACCTTGCGCAACTGTATGGGCTCGACCAGAAGAATACAACATGGGAGGATGTGAAGTCACACAGGGCTGAGGTAGATTATATAAAACTATGCTCTATGTGTTTCGAGCAATCGAGAATCAAGCATATTCTCATTGACGATGGTCTGGATGTATTGAAGACTTTGTCGGAGGATCACAAGTGGCATGATCAGTTTATCAGTGGAACCACCAGGAGGATCGTGAGGATCGAATTGGAAGCCGAGGTGTGTCTAATGTGAATACAACACATTCGGATGCTGATGATCCATAGACCATATTATCAGATATGTTGAGGACGGCAGGATGCACAGATTTCGAGGGACTTTTAAGGGAATTCGAAAGGCAGCTAAAGTCAAAGCTGACAGAGAGCATGGCCGATGCTGGCGTGGTGGGGTTCAAGTCGATAGTCTGTTATCGAAGTGGAATGAATATCTCGCTGAAGGGAGACATGAAGGAGAAAGAAGCTGCCCTCAGAGATGTTTGCGAAGCATTCCTAGCAAGCGGAACGATCAGGATCGCTCATAAAGTGCTCAACGACGAAATTGTCAGGATTGCACTCGAGATTGCCGGGCAACATGGAAAACCAGGTGAGAACATCCTGCATCTAGGCCGAAGAGGACTCGAACAGTATTATATCCTTATATCCAGTGCAGTTCCATACAGGACTGGGCGATAACGATTTGGATCTATTGCTCTCGTCACCAGCACATCTACAGCAGGTTATCAGGGCGTACCCAAACACCAACTTCGTTTTGCTTCATTCTTCGTATCCATACACGAGAGAAGCGGGTTACCTCACGTCGGTGTATAAAAACGTATACCTCGATTTTGGTGAGGTGAGCACAAGGAAGAATAAATAATCCACATCTTGTGACGCAACGCAGGTGTTTCCGATAGTGTCCGGAGAAGGCCAAAGGAACATTGTCCGGGAGGTGTTGGAATTATGTCCAACAACCAAAATTATGTGGTCGAGTGAGTTACATAAATATGTACGTGTTTTGAGGTAGAGCTCAACCGTCGTGGAAGGTGATGGACGTTGGTGGCCAGAGTCGTATTACCTTGGCATATTGCAAGCACGCGAGGCGTTGTACAATGTGAGTGCCCAGTCGCGAGATGAGAGCATAGCTGAGAACATGGTCTAGACACTCTCAGACAGCGTACGCAGGGGAGAAATGGGAGAGACGGAAGCGATTGAAATCGTGGAGAGAGCTCTGTACCTCAATGCTGCAAAGTTGTATCATCTTGAGTAACGATATGTGGCTGTGATAGATCACATGACCTGCCACGTCTGAGTGACACGTCAGTTTGGTCAATAAATAGGTAGAAATCAAACTTTTCTTCACCAACACCACAACCATGACCATGGCCGCTGCTCGTCGACCGGCGCGCAATCAGGCGACTGCGCTGTTTTCCTCTTTATCCGTATTCTTCTTCACTCTTGTATGTCTCCTTGCGTTTTGTCCGCCTGCTGTCAACGGCGAAGAGGCTCATCCTGAGTATGGTACCGTTATTGGGATTGGTGGGTACAACTTGAATAACGAAAGGCATCCACTGACCTTCTTGTCAAGATTTGGGAACAACGTATGCCATTTTTGAATCTTTTTATTGGAATATTGTTCATTGACCACTATGTGCTGGCAACTAGATATTCTTGTGTCGGGTGAGTTCTGTGATTCCTTCTCTTGACTACTAACATTCTAATACTGCGTTACAGAGTTCAACGTAAAGGAGTTGTCGAAATTATCGCTAACGACCAGGGTCACCGGATAACACCGTCGTGGGTCAGCTTTACTGATGAGGAACGTCTGTACGTCCAAACTACCCAGTCTCTTCCGTTTCGGACAATCTAAACTTATTTATTCATCTAGTGTTGGGGATGCTGCGAAGAACGCCTTCCACACTAATCCTCAGAACACCGTTTTTGACGCCAAACGATTAATTGGCCGCAAAATGGATGATCCTGATATCGAGCGGGACGTAAAGCACTGGCCCTTCAAGGTTAAAGAGAGGAGCGGTAAGCCGGTAATCAATGTTAGGTATAAGGGTGAGGATAAGGAATTTGTAAGTTTTGCTAACGATATTCACCGGAATCACGCTAACCTTTCGATCTACAGACTCCCGAAGAAATTTCTGCCATGGTCCTTGGCAAAATGAAGGAGACTGCTGAAGCGTACCTTGGACATAAGGTCACACATGCTGTCATCACCGTTCCTGCCTGTAAGTTAGTTGGTAGCTTGCATTTTCATCAATTGAACCATTTCCAGATTTCAACGAGGGTCAACGTCAGGCCACCAAGGATGCAGGAACAATTGCCGGTCTACAAGTTCTTCGTATTATCAACGAGCCAACGGCCGCCGCTATCGCTTACGGACTAAATAAGAAGGGCGGTGAGACAACGATTATCGTCTACGATCTTGGTGGTGGGACCTTCGACGTTTCCCTTCTGTCTATCGACGATGGCGTTTTTGAGGTCTTGGCTACAGCTGGTGACACCCATCTCGGAGGTGAAGATTTCGACAACAGAGTAATGGAGTATTTGATCAAGCAATACAAGAAGAAGACTGGCACCGATGTCTCGAAGAATCTCCGTGCATTGGGCAAACTCAAACGCGAGGTCGAAAAAGCCAAGCGGACCCTTTCCAGTCAACAGAGTACTCGCGTCGAGATCGAAAGTTTTGAGGACGGCAACGACTTTTCCGAAACCTTGACCCGCGCCAAATTCGAAGAACTCAATATGGACCTCTTCAGGAAGACGATGAAGCCCGTCGAACAGGTTCTGAAAGACGCGAACGTTAAAAAGGAGGCCATCAGTGAAGTCGTCCTTGTCGGTGGTTCAACTCGTATTCCCAAGGTTCAACAACTCCTTAAGGAATATTTCGGTGGCAGGGAACCCTCCAAGGGCATCAACCCTGATGAGGCCGTGGCTTACGGTGCTGCTGTCCAGGGTGGCATCCTCGCTGGAGCTGAAGAGAACTCGGGTATGGTGCTTGTCGATGTCTATCCCCTTACTCTCGGCATTGAAACTACGGGCGGCGTTTTTACCAAACTCATTCCTCGCAACACTGTTATTCCTACTCGCAAATCTCAGATCTTTTCCACTGCCGCTGATAATCAACCGACTGTCCTCATCCAAGTGTTCGAGGGTGAACGATCGCTTACTAAGGACAACAATCTCTTGGGCAAGTTCGAGCTCTCTGGCATTCCTCCTTCCCCTCGCGGTGTTCCTCAAATTGAGGTCACGTTCGAGGTTGACGCAAATGGTATCATGAAGGTGTCAGCCGCGGATAAGGGAACGTGAGTAATGATTCTCTAAGTTGGAGCTGGAGTTGACCTTATATATACAGTGGCAAGTCAGAGTCGATCACAATCAAGAACGAGAAAGGCCGTCTCAGTCAAGAAGAGATCGATCGCATGGTTCAGGAGGCTGAACAATTTGCCGCCGAGGATGAGGCCCAGCGCAAGAAGATCGAAGCCCTTAATTCACTTTCTTCTTTCGTATATGGTCTTAAGAGTCAAGTGGGTGATCAGGAAGGTCTCGGTGGCAAACTTTCGGATGAAGATAAGAAGACGATTCTTGCAACCGTTAAAGATGCCACTAGCTGGATTGATGAATATGGTTCGAGCGCAGGCGTTGAGGATCTTGAGGAGAAGCTGGCTGAAATCCAAGGTATTGTCAACCCGATTACAGCCAAATTGTATACTGGAGGCGCGACGGGTGGCAAGGATGACGACGAAGCAACAAGGGATCACGATGAGCTATAATATATATTTCGGCAGAGGATCAGTCAAGGCTCCGATGGCCTGCTGCTTGACCTCAAAATTATTTACCCAATAGGTAGAATATGGCTGCATCGGATTAATTTATGCGACACTGCAAGCATACCACCGGTAGCTTGAAAGATGTGCTCAAATCACTGTTCTGAAGCACGTCATGTATCCTTGCATGCAGAATCCTTAAGCTTGCTTCTATGAGTAGGATCAGGTGCTGCCTTCCTCAAGTACTAAGTTGCACCTAGTACGATGGTGTCTACGGTATCAAAGTCATAGTGGTTCTGCACCATCCTGAACCTATCAAATAATTAAGTACCGTACTTCTAACAATTTCAGAGCAGTAGGGAGACCCATTAATAGATGGAACTGGGGGGAACCAGTGAAACTGATTGGGTTCCTGTATCACCAAGGCGTTTGTCAAGTGAGACGTAAAATTGGTTGTCCTGGAATGGCACTTGGTGACAGTCTGAAACTTGAATACAGCCACGAAGTGTTCGTTATCACTGAAGATCAATGTCCGGCCGACAGCAGACAGCTCACGTGATCACCGTCTCCCATGTCTGGTCCTATGTTTAAGTGAATCCATAAGATATCAGTTCCTCGTGGTCCTAAACATCATTAGTGATAGAGGTGTTCATAGGTAACTCCGTTGACCGCAGTTGCATCCAGAAGTAGATGAGGGTCAGAGACTCGATTCATATTTTGGTGTGGGAATCAACAAGAGTCTGAAGATCTTAGGACGATGACAGTGTGTCGCTTTGTCATAGAAAAAAAAAATTCCAATCCTTTTCCTCCACGGACATTCATGGCCGTCGAGTCGGAATGTCCTGGGGCTGATCGGTCGTATTCTCCAACTTTGAGTTTGATCTATGTAGTATGTAAGAGCACACCAATGTCAGCTTAATTCTCATTGGAATAGAACCAAACTAGTACCATCACACATTGTGCGTCCTCAAGCAAATCCGAATGCTCGTACGGGGTTTGTGCTTCGCATTTTGAGGTAAAGTATACAGTACTGAAGTCAAACATAACGGACCGTTTTTGCCGGAAGTTGAAGAACTCTAGATCTTATGTTACGGACCATCATCAACAAATGCTATGGCACCAGTCTCCCCGTCACTCAAGGAAGATATTTTCACAGGAGGCCCGTCCATTTCGCTGTCAACCCGGGCGCGTCGACTTCAGTTTCGGAGGCCGTGAAAGCCGAGGTAAAAGCAGAAAATGAGGACATTTCAACTATGGACAGATGTATGAAGATAATCCGTGAGCAAATCTGAGTATTTTTCAATACTCGATGTCACGTTGAGCGTCGCAGGGGAAAGGGCTGATCCTGCATACCACAAGTACGGATTGAGACGTTTCGTTTAGGGTCTATTCACTGGGGCTTTTGTGTTCGGTGTAGTGTCATACCCTCGCGAATTCCTACATTGTGGGCTGAGGCTCTGGTGGCCTCGACCCTAGGCACGGACTTGTCCGCCGATTTAAACGCTACCACTACCATTGATCTCACACCTCGAAATATGCATGATTCGTATTCCGAGCTGGTCTTGCCCTTTGGATCGTCCAAGGACTTTTTTGAGCAGTACACAAATGCCTGGGGTGGTATCAGGATAGGAAAGTATGTTCTTCGCGTCTCACCCGTCCCCAATGATCAACTCTTAACTTGGGGGTGTTTTCTCAACAGAATTATGGAACATCTCGATTCTCTAGCAGGTTCTATCGCTTACAAACATATGCTCGGTCCTGTGCAGAGTGTAGGCAACCTTAAACAGCGTGGATTCTATCTTGTGACAGCTTCAGTGGATCGGTTCGTCCTTTTGAACCAAGTTGGTGTTCGTTAAGAATCCCGACTTTTTTGATAGCTTGGATATGTTGTCATCCCTTGATCCTGCTCGAGACTTGCGATTAAGTGGGCATCTCATATACACTGGAAGGAGCTCCATGGAAGTGGCCGTTAGGATGGAATCCCTTAGCACAGACAAACCTCCAGTCACTGTCATGATAGGTCAGAGTTTTGATGTGGAGATTTGACCATCGGTGATCGACCTTTCTGTTGCAGGTCGTTTTTCGATGGTTTGCCGTGACGCCTCCACCAAGAAAGCGAGGCAAGTCAATCCCTTAATGTATAACACCCCGGAAGAGAAGGCGTTGTATGATTTGGGAGAACGTAAGTCAATTTGTACCATGGATGATATTAACTGTTTATTGAATTTCAGAGACGAAACAAAGGCGACAGTTACAGGCATCGAGATCTTTATCGAAAGTACCTCCGAGTTCATCTGAAGCAGCTGAGCTGCATTCATTCTATTTACAACATGAACAATTGTTCAGTCAAGAATCATATGGAAGAGCAGACCGCTTCTGGATGGAGGATGCAATCCAAGAAAGATGCATGTTAATGTTTCCCCAGGAAAGAAAGTGTGGCCCTTTGAACCGTCGAAGGATCTATTATTAATATTATTATTAGTGTTCACGGGAAGGTCTTTGGTGGCTACCTGATGAGACTTGCGTACGAGGTGATACTGATATCTGTCTGATGTCCAATATCTGACGTTGTTCTCGTCCGCTGTGGCTCCAGCTAGGATTTACGAATGCAAGCATGTTCACGCGCGGACCTGTCCGGTTTCTGTCATCTGACGGAATATCCTTCGCACATCCTGTCTCCATTGGGTCCATTCTTCTTCTCAAGTCGCAAATTCTCCACACTTCGTTGTCCTATGAATATCCTTTGGTTGTAAGTTGTTGTGCTTGTCTCGCACGTGGTTGATTGGGATATTTTCTTGCCAGCACGTCGGCGTCAAAGCAAATGTAGTTAATGTTAAGACTGGCGCTGAACAGACCACCAATGAGTTCCGGTTTACATGGTGCCAAGTGACGGAGCCAGATAGTTCGAATTTGAGGATGGTCGTTCCGAAGTCATATAAAGGTGCGACCCAAGTTTTTCGTGATGAAGTGTTGACTCCTTTCCTATTTTAGAGGCCATGCTTTGGCTAGAAGGCAAGAGGGCACTGGAATTAGGAGCTGAGATAAGGGGATCTCGGAAAATTCAGAGGTGGTCATGAGGTGATCTGTGTAATTTTACTATAAACATAATATATTGTTGCCAACCTCCTCGGCAATTTCCTTGACCTCGAATGCATATCTGACAGGAAGAAACCTTCTCCATGCACGACCTGATGTGGTTGACATGTTTGGGGGGACCAATAAGGGCCCATTAATGTCTACAAAGTACAACTATTCCATAGTGACGACCTGCCCCGCCTTCGTGATGGCAACCAGTGACTCGGATGTCCGGGAAACGGGGATTTGTGTGATACACCACATAATCGCCTATCCTATGTTGCGAGTTTGACCGTCCTGTTCTCTTTCTTGTCCTTTCAATTTTTCTTACTCTGTCTCCACTCCTCCCATCGCATAGCTGCTAGCGCGCAGTGGACTGTTTCCTCCGGACTATACCTCGAAGGTATTCCCTAGGCAGACATGTTCAATCAAGAAGGTGTCCAATTCTCGAGGTTGAAAATATTGGTGAGCCACACAACCTCTTTCCGACGAGTGTTGAATCTCAAAACGCGCATACATAGTACGCCAGGATCACCTTGACTTGGTTCACGGCATTATATTTCCTCCTCGCGGTCTTCACCTGCGTAGCGCTGTGCGCTTTGCAGGTATTAACTTTCACCATCAACTCGAATGCTGCGGGTTTGTTGAAACCGGTCGATGGTATTCCGAATTTTGGTATCCCCATCGTTGACAGAGGAAGGCTCAAGTTGTGTCTTAACTTGCCGAGCGAGGGGACTAAATCTTGCATGCAAGTGATCGACTTCGGAACGAACAATGTTAACCATAGTCTGGTATGTTTAGTTTGAGGCCATAGCTTCAACACGAACTGAAAACCTTTCCCAAGGAATTGCAAGGCCTGTCAACGGCCTCAAATCTGACCTCCACTTGCTTTGTTTCCTTGAGGTATCTGGACGAAATGTAGGTAATAGTCATCAAATATGTTCTCTTTTGTCTTACCATGGTGTGGCTCAGGTTGCAGGACAATGAACGCGAAGACATAGTCACACTCATTTTCAATATTTATTTATTTGTAATGGCAGTGATCACCGTACGTGGTATCCTACGTATAAATTTTCAACACTAATTCGGGTGACAACAACAAGGTCATTAGTGAATCGATCCCACACTTGGTTGCGGCTCTTCTCGGGCATTTACTGGGTGCTGCATGGGCTATCTACAGATTGAGGTCCACGATTATCCTCGTTCGTAGATACAAGAATAGTATCGTCCCTCTGGCGTGTGGTGGTATCGATTTTCTTCGTGGGTCATCTTGGACTAGGATAATCGCTGCAAATGTATGCGATCAGCCGTTTCCTGCTTTCTGAACGCTGATAATATTTGCTGAAGGTCCCTCTTCTGATCATCCATCTTATAACCCTTGCTGCATTTTCGTATCTGTCTCTTACTTTATTCCGAGTCGGTTTCGGTCTTCTTGTTCATCAAACTGTTACTAACTGCTGCCCAGGTGTACCGCATTCAAACATTAAGCCGAGTTGGCGCAGCTCCGAGAATCTTTCAAATGTACAAAGTAAGTGGCTTCGACATGAGGCGATATATTTAACTGAACAAGCCCCTGGCAGATAACTCTGGTCTTCCTTGTCTGCTTGCAGCTTGCAGGCTTTTTCTGTCTCACATCGGCTGTCTTATGGCTAAACAAGGTCTCCCGCGGCGTTATAATCGAATTTTCAGGATACATCACCTTGTATCGGGTCGCATTTATCGTGAATATAGTTGTACGTATCTGCTGCACGCTCGCTAGATCGGATCGGAATTCTGACTGTAATTTGTGCTAGATTTACCTGCCGTGGCTCATCTTGGTATGTCTGCGTCGTCATTTCCCTAACCACGGTCTAATTGTGTTCTAGGGCTGGATTTCTGTGCGGAGGGAGTGCAGGGTTTTATTTGCAATCTGCATCCTCATTGCGGTGGTCCTTATCGTAATCTCGACAGCTTTGTTCTGCAGTCCGAGTACGCTTCTTTATTCTCTGGTTTATACGCATGTTGCTGAGCGACGTGCATAGTCTATCGTTACATCTTCCTTACGTGGCCATTTTTCACGACGGTGACATGTACTGCTTATGCCCTTCTCATTGCGACTAGTGTGTTCTGTGTCATTTGCCGCCTAAATTTTGGAAAGGGTTTGGCTGATTACTGTGAGTCAATCCGCATCTTTTTCTAGAAAAAATTTAATGGTGACTGGGACCCGTTCTTAGTGACTGTTACTCGAGCCTTGGCAAGTGTCGATTTTACTCCAGTTTGCTTCCCCAAGAAAGAAGAATGGTCAAATGAGAAAGACCCTTTCCCAAATTTCACCGAACGAAAGGCGGTGCGCTTTCTCGACCTCCCTTCTCCGGCTTATCAAGGTTATTCGGCCAAGGCAGCGAGGTCATCGTGGACTTTCTCATCAAAAAATAAGTTCACGGTGCAAGTATCTACCACCCCAGCATTGTTATCCGAGATCGGACCGGCGTCCCCTAGGAAGCAACGACAGCCGCGCAAAACATAGGGAATTCTTATTTTTGGGAAGGCCACACTGGATGGATACGAGTCATCTATCTGGATGGATCAACATCCCCCTTCCTAAATCGAGGATAAACCCGAAGGAAACACAAAGATTCGGAATTTGCTATGTGTAAACAAAACGTGTTTTATATTTTGTATAATCACCCGACAGCAATGTTGTAAAATTTGTAAAATCTCAAATGAGACGGATAAGCGTGGTGGGCAGTGACAGTGGATGGAACTGCTACATTGACAACCTTTGCCTGAAACGAGGGGTTGGGCGTCTAACAGTATGATCGACTTGCATTTCAACCGTAAAATAGTACTTTGTCGTGACAATTATCATGAAGTAAAGCTGATCGACGGATCCTGAAGACCCAGAAGAGGCTATGTATCGTAGTTACTACCCAAACTAATTTATCGTTTCAGAGGACTAGCACCGTGTCTCTTATTGCCAGGTTTGCCATTCTCCTCTTGTGCTTGTAAAGCGGCGCTAGCTTTGACCTTTGAGACGGGAGAGACGGTGGTGAGGTTGAGGTTATGATTTAGATGTGCCAGTGGGGAGGCGGCGGCGGCGGCGGCTGGGGTGGAGTGACGACGAACGCGGAGACCACAATCCATTGGTGCTAGTTCTCCGCATTTGACGTGGGTTCTGTGGAAAGAGTTGAGTTATGTTTTTTTTGACAAGGGAAACAGGAAACACCGACCGAAGTCCGCAATCGTCACATTCCAACGCGGGTTTCCATCCGAAGCGCTTATTGCACAGGTCGCACTTGCCGACTAGGAGCCCGGTCGAGAAAAGCATTTCGAGGGGGTTCCAACCTGTGTTGTTCGTCGTATGTGCAGTAGGAGTATCAGTATTATTGTTATTAGTGTGATTGGTATGATGATTGTCCTTGTGCTTCTCAGTTGGGGGATGGTGGTGGTGATTCTGATTCTGGTGGTGGGTCTTGTGCTTGCCTTGCTTCAAAAGTGTGAAACGATGGATGAGGGGGGCGACATAGTTGCCGTGAAGGGAGTGGATGGTAGACCCGCCTTCGGTGGCGTTGGCACTTGAGATGGTGCTCCTGGAGGAAGGCGGGGCAGTGTAGTACGAGTCGAGGGTTGCGATGGAGAGGATGGAGGAGGAATTCAGGGGGTCAGGGTCGGGAGGTGCGGTGGAGAGAGCGGAGGGTTCGATGAAGGATGAGGGAGTGGGTAGGATAGGTGAGATGTTTCGATGTGGAGAGGGCCGCACGGTGAGAATCGAGGATAGTGAAGGGGGTGAAGTGGTTGAGAGGTGTGAAGACTTGACGACTGTCGTGCTGTATTCTGATATCGCAGAGCCGTCTTCTGGGCGATGAAGGAGTGGTTCTTTGCCTATGAAGAGAGCCAATAAAAACCTTTTTCTCACTAAAAGTAAAAAGATGCATACTGATCGTTCTATCACTCAATGCAGAGAAGAAGCCGGGGCCAGATAAACCGCTAATGGCCTCAGCGAAGTCCTCATCGTCACTTTCATCCGTACTCGTGCTCGTGCTCGCGCCACTCTTCGATCCAACCTTAACACCCATCCCAAAACTGGGAATACGAGGTGCAGCACTGTGCCGCTTTCCAAATCCACCAACCCCCGAAAGAAACCTGACACTCCCAAAATGCAAATCAATCCCCTCACTCGGACGGGCAAGCACCTCAGCCTCGATAACCCTAAGTCTGTCAAGTATCTCTCTCGTCGTCGGCCTCTCCTTTGGATCGGTCTTGCAACAATTTATACAAAGATCCAAAAATTCCTTAGGACAGCCTGGACTGGCCAACTTTATCACCTCTGCAGGGTCCAGAGCGAAAGTGGGGGCGTGGCGCTTGAAGGTGTGATCGCCTGCCAATTTCCTCGCAGCGATCTCACAAAAGATGACTCCCAAGGAAAACACGTCTGTGGAAAGATCGAATTCCTCTCCTACCAGAATCTCTGGGGACATGTACGAATCTGTGCCACAGAAGGTGAGTCGCTTGGATTCTTCGGCGTTTCGTGCGGCGATACGGGCAAAGCCAAAATCGGTTATTTTGAGACGTGCGTTGGAGGTGACGAGGAGGTTTTCGCCTTTGAGATCGCGGTGGATGCAGCGGCGGGCGTGGAGGTAGGCGAGGGCGCGGGATACGTCGGTTGCGAAGGAGATGCGGAGACGCCAGGGAAAGGGCCTGGATGTGTCGTGGATGTAGGTGCGGACGTTGCCACTTTCGATGTATTCTGAGATGATGTAGATACGGTTTGGGGTGGATGGGTGGGTGGGTGAGATGAGAGACGAAGCAGGGGATGGGGAACGAGATAGCCCGATGAAGAGGCAGATGTTGGGGTGTCTGCATTCTTTCATGAGGCGCCATTCGCGTTCAAAGTATTTGGATACGTCGTAGGACGTGGAGGGGAGGACTTCTTTAATTGCTACGTCGATGCCGAGGTATGTGCCTGAGAGATATGAGAGATGTATATATGTGGGATCGGTAGGGGCGTTAAACGTACCTCTCCAGACGTTACCGAAGGACCCTGAGCCAAGTTGCTTCCAGTCGCCTTGGATATCCTGTGTTGAATATAAAAGTGGGTAGATGATAATAGCATGAATTTGACGGACCTCGAAAGGAATGACGTCGAATGGATCTGAATGCATTAAGGAGAAGAGGTAGAGAGATCTAGGATGGTGAGAGAGAGGAAAGGAGAATGAGACTCGATGGATGACATAATTATGGATTATTTCGTGCTGGTCTCTTGCGGTGGCCCGTAACTAAGAGTTGTGATCTGATTCCCCTGAGAGTACATCAAGCGTATGATAACCATATATTTTCCGTAAGTAGTAGCACATAAATGCAAGGTGTTGTACGAATTAGAAAATAAAACGGGAGCAGAAAAGGGTAGTGGTGGAGTTTATTGGAAGATCTGGGGTTGAAGGCAAGGAGAGGGGGAGGGGAAGTGGGGCTGGACTGGATGATGCTGAGGAAAGCTCGTGCCAGGGGTGGAATATGCGGAAGGTCAAGCCTTCTTTGATTTGGCCAAGGGAGAGGACAGAGAATATGATTTTGTACAGTTGGTTTGGAGAGTAGGAGGAGTCAGTATGGTGGTGGATGCGGCAGAGAGCGACGACAAGGGATGGTTTGGCGTGAAGATGTAGAATGCGGACGAGTGTGGCGGTCAAATGAGGAAGATTGGTGGCACGTCGTTCGGTGTCTTTTTGCCAGAGAACGAGGGCTGTATGCGCACGGTTAAAGAGAGTGGATGCGCGTGCAGCGAGACCGCCCCTGTGAGAGGTATGAGTGATTGGAAATAAGAAGTGGATAATTGGATTACGGACCTGATGAACTTGCCTCTCTTCCCCGGACTGAGGTCGATTCCACGAGGGGTGGGAGTGGATTGGTCGCGGTGAGGGAGGAGGAACGCGGCCAGGTCCTCACCGCCGCTTGAGGACGAGAGGAGACCGATGGAGGTGGTGGATATTGTCTTGAGGTCTGGGGTGACTTGGATTAGCAGAGGCGGAGGTCGGGGTGGGTGGAGTTGTCTGGCAGGTGGGGGAAGGACATGCTTGAGGGCGGAGAGTGGGCGTCGGGGTCTGGCGTCGGCGACGTTGGGCATCTCCAGCCGTCGTCGCTTTCGTTGGCGGGGGACATCGATGAACTGAGGAAGGGGAGGCATGTGTGACGGTCACGCTTTGTACAGCCTTTCAACTCTTTTCTTTCCTACCACATGAGGAAACTGTTCCAGAAGAACAAGCCAGTCAAGTCCTCGAGAGATGCTGCTGGAGAGGTGTCTCCCCTTTCCTTTCCTTTCCTTTCTCTATTTCTAACCATCTCCACAGGACTTCCCCAAACCCACCCTCCCAACCCCCGTCTACCACCAGCTCGCAACACATGGCGCCCACATACATGCCATATCCCTCCCCGTATTCCAGCAGTCCACCACACAGATATCCCCCTCTCCCTCTCCATCTTCACCACCCCACGAGCAGTTGGGTCCCCTGCCAAATCCCCATTCGCCCCCCAATGCTCAGGCCGCTCCCACCCTTCCTCGTTCTGCTTCCCCTATCACTACCCAGGCCGTCTTGCCACCCAATAACAACTCAAAGTTTGCCGGCAGTCGCTTCCCTAGTGATCCCATCGACCGCAGGAACCCGCCTGTCGGTGCCGTCGGCATTTTGAGCTCCCTAGAGCCCCCCAAGAAGGATGGCGCCTTGACTGCCGCTGGGCTGTCCGCTAGTGGCACTGGCAGTTGGGGCTCGATCACTCCGGATGACAGGGAGGCCAAGTTTTTGGCCAGTGTATCTGATCTCGGTCATGGCCCTGCCCTTGATAGGGAGAAGAAGAAGGGATTCTGGAATGTTAGGGATAGAGAGAAGGAGAAGGAAAGAGAACAGCGCGAGCGTGAGAGGGAGGCCCTGTTGAGGAAGGAGAGACTCGAGAAAGAACACCGGGAGAGAGGGAGAGATACCATAAAAAGAGAGGATGATTCGGCCGGAGATCTCACACGAATGATTGGTGCGTATTACCTTTATGAGATTGTCCGATTAATTGATGAGGTCTTGTTGAAAAGGTTATCTCACCGCGACTGCTGCTGAAGATTGGGCCCTATTAATGGAAGTCTGTGAGAGGGCTTCATCGTCGGAGGCGAGTGCTAAAGAGGCTGTTACAGCCCTCAGGCGTGAATTCAAGTTTGTTTCCTCATATTTGCCCATTTTGCTTGTCTGGTTAACCTCGTTCTGTAGGTATGGGGAGCCGCCTGCTCAGTTGTCGGCAGCAAGAGTGAGTGACTGGCTTTTCGATTCATTATTTGCTCATTCATCCTTTTCAAGGTCTGGGCTGTCATACTCCGTAATTCCTCAGAGGTCTTCATTTCCAAGTCTACAACACGCAAGTTCCTTGATACAATAGAGGATCTCTTATCTTCCTCCAGGACATCGCCTGTTGTAAGGGAGAGATTGCTTGAGGTCGTCGCTGCAGCTGCATTTGCGAGTGGACCGAGTGAGTTGACCTTGAAATCCTTTGCTCGTGTGCTTACTCATCGGTATTAGAGAAAGGGAATGACAACCAGGGGTTTAGAGGGTTGTGGAGAAGAGTTAGGCCGATCGATAAACCGGAAGAGGTGGGTTGATTGATACCCTTCTTTTTTTATTGGACGAGCCGCAATCTCTTTGTGTTGGTAGGGTGTGCCTTTCGATATGGCAGATGCAATGTTCCAACCTCCTCAATCGGGTCGTGGTGATGCTCCGACTCCTCTTGACCCATCTAATCCTACGCCCACCGCTGTGAGTTCTTTTGACTCCAAAGTGTAATTTTGATTAACCCTCAATTGCGTAGCACAAGAAACGGAAATCACCGTCAAATCAAATCATCCCGTTGGAAGAGGATATGAGGCGCCTATTCCAGGAATGCAAGATTGGTCAAGGAAATGCTGCCGTTCTGGCTGATGCGCTACTTAGAGCAAAACCAGAGGATTTGAAGAAGGTGGATGTGATCAAGGTGAAAAAAAAAAAAAAGTTTGGAGGCTCAGAAGAACCGCTAACGTTAGGAATTTAGGAATTTCACGCCAAATGCCAGAGTTCACAAGAACTTATCTGCACACAGATCTCTTGGGCCACGTCTCTTGCAGAGAGGTCGAGGTCAACTAACCCAGCCGAAAACGTGCAGCCACAGCGAAATAATACAAGTCCCGCTGCTCCTGGGAATAACAATGGTCCGACGAATTCACCTGTCGAGTTGACCGAGGAAGAAAAGCTTTTGGCTGCTCTGTTGGCTGCAAATGCGGAGTTGTTGGAAGTCCTGAGGCAGTGGGAGGATCTTAATAGGCTTGCTATGGAACGGAAGATGGAGGACAGGAGTAAAAGGGATGTGCGCATAAACAAAGTATGTGATTTTAATCTTCCGTTGTGACTCTTGAAATTGATTGCAAATCACAAACAGCCCCCACACCGAGAGCAAGATTATGAGTCAGCTGAAGCTGGTCATCTCCCAATTTCGTCTTCTAGAACTCCTTCTCCACCTTCTCGGTCTAATTCGACCCCGGCTGAACCACCAACCCTTCATCCGGATCACACCAATCAACTCCGACGGACACCCTCCTTGGACGATTCCGACAGCAGCACTCCGAGTCAGAATCAACAGCAGCTGAATCTTCCTCCACCACCTGCGGCACCGCATGGTCCGCGCTCACCAGTTCCTCCAGTTCAACAGCGATCCACGCCGCCTTCACCTTCGCCTGCACCTTTGGGATTGCCTCTGGCGAATGGACACGTCAGAGTTCAAGAAGCTGACTCTGATTCTTTGAGTTCGTTGGATGAGGATGAGGCTCCTCCCCAACCCAGTGCTAAAGCTCTCGGGAAGCGGAAAGTGGTGGATGCTGATGGTGCTTCTGGTCGTGAGTTTTTAATATTCTTTCGTTGGCCATGGCTCTTATTTTTTTCCAGAACCTGCAGATGTAACTGAGAAGTTCCGCGACAATCGCCAATCGTTCCAATCTACGAACGGTTTGGATCCTGATGTTGAAGACGACCAGGACTCCCGATGGCGTCATCCACCCGTTCGGTTTGTGTATGACGCCGTGGCGGAGAGGAGGCGTCAAATGTTGCTGGAGAATAGAGGACATGCTGAGCAACAGCACCGACCGGTCAATGGTGTCCATTAGGAGTTCCTTTGTTTATTCTCTCAACAAGTGTCGTTTTAACTCGTTTGCTATGGAGGGAGTGTTATCTGCAGCCTACGTAGAGTATCAAGGAAATTGTAAAGATCTATGTTCTCCCATGTGTACTATAGGGGATATATATCACATCGTCACATATAATTGTCCGTCACAAGCGGCACACTAACTCGGCCGGGACCACCACCAGCTCCTAGGTTATTCTCGTCATGTCGAAGCTCCCCCCGGACTCTGACCTCTATAGTGGTATGTATAAAAGTGTGTTTTCTTTCTTGATCAATATTTAGTCCGATGTGTAGATATCTACGGTGATGCGGACGACTTTACAGAAATTGTCACCGGTGATATCCAGGAGTTGCAGGAAACGGTCCCAGAAGTATCACCTGAACCTGCGGAATCGACAATCGCTTCAGCTTCGAATTCCAAGCCTAATTTCCCACAGACTGCTTCAAATTCCTTGCCTGCTAAACCTCTGAATTCTACTACTGCGTCTAATTTGTCGTACTCTGCTCATGTGGCAAAGCAGTTCTCTGCTTACCGACAAACCCCAAGTCAGGAGAGGCAACAACGACGAGTGGATGGTGGAACTCTGTCATCCAACCCTCGTGCTACTAACGCGTCGCGTAACTCGGCTGCTCTTGTCGGTGGGGATGCTTCGTCTTCAGTGAAGGCTGCTGTGACAGCAGGCTCGGACGACGCTGTTTTTGGGAAAAAGCCTTCGGAAATGCATGACGCAGGGTGAGTCGTTCCCAATCCTGCCACAAGACCTTGCAACATGGACCACATGCGTCATTTTTGTCAAGAGCTACGATACATATGGAAAAGCTCATTTTACTTACCCATTTTCAATATTTTTTTTAAAAAAAACTTCATCTTAGCCATGCTAATTCTGTTCTTTTGCTTACCCATCTTCACCTGTCGCAACACACGCACACACCCTCAACAACTCTAAACTATTTGACCACATACGTTTTACGAACTTCAAATATGAACTTCAACGTATTTTCGACAATTCAATGATTAGCAAAATCTTCGTTGGAGGTCTTAGTTGGGATACGACTGATGGTATCGATCTCCTCGGCACTCTTTAATTTTGTGATTCTTTACTAATTTTTGTGTCTCCTCTTCGTCAGAGGGTCTAAGGGATTACTTCTCGCAGTTTGGAAAGGTGAACAAAACATTTAATGACCCCCTTGGTGCTAACCCACGCAAAAGGTTGATGCCTGCACGATTATGCGAGATCCCTCCGGAACGTCTCGAGGGTTCGCCTTTTTAACATTTGAAGACGCCTCCGCTGTAGATGCTGTAGTCGGAAGCGAACATTTCCTAGACGGCAAGAATGTGTGCTCCGTTCTACCTTTTCCCGTACCCTTGACGAGTGTTGCCCCCAGATTGACCCTAAACGGGCTATCCCACGAGAGGAGCATCTCCGCAACACGCGATACTTTGTGGGTGGTCTGTCTCCGACCACAACCTCGGATTCAATGCGTCGATTTTTCTCCACGTACGGAAAGGTTGTCGATGCAACCGTCATGATTGATCGAGAGACAGGTCGAGGGAAAGGCTTCGGTTTTGTCACTTTCGAAGACGCCGTCAATTCAGATCAACTTGTAGGCAAGATTGGTCTGGTGTTGGATGATAAGCAGGTACGTTTAACCTGGTGGGTGGCGGTGTCCAATTTGTATTGACAATTTTGCAATACCCCTGTTAGATTGAAGTCAAGGCCGCCCAGCCTCGAAGTCAACGAGACCAGGCACGTGCCGCATCCTCTTCTAATGTCGTCTCTGAGCAATCGATGGATCCCGCCATGTTGGCTACTCCGCCAGGAAACTTCGTGAATCAACCGAACCCTGGCTTGGCAATGTTTAACCAACGCTTCCTTAATAATATGCCACTTGCTCTCATGAATCCTGGTATGATGGGAATGGGTAGTATGAATGCCCTTAATATGGGCCACAACATGCTTCCTGGTGTAAATCCAATGGGCCTCGGTATGGATGGGATGTTTAATTTGGGAAACTTGACTTCAATGAGACTGGGCATGGGACCAATAGGAAACCTTGGGATGGGAGGTGTGATCCCAGCTTTTTTGCGCAACAATTCACAAACTGGAATGTGGCCGGGCGGAGTAGGAAATTTGGGCGGAATGGGAGGGCTTCCAGCCACTGGACCCACTAGGACAATGAGAGGTCATAACAGCTTCCATCCATATGCCCGATAACGTATGCTTTTTTGGAATTACATCTGTTACAGAGGAAATGACAGTCGCATCAACTTTGCCCACCACCACTGGCAGCTGGCTGAGTCACTTTGTTGACCACTATCATGATGTATCATATCAGGGCTTATGAAATTTTGAGCCTGAGAAGTGGCTCTCACTTCGGGGATTCTACTATTTAATCAGGATTTATGTTTGAATTTTATTGTGTAATCATAACAAGGGGGTCCCGGAAAGTTGACATATGGCTTAAAATTTTCTTTTTTTTCGGCATCTACAAGTCTTTCTCACAATATAAATGAAACCACAATTCAATCATATACTATCCCTTTCCAGGTGTTTGCGGATTTTTGATGAATAATAATTCTCTCCTCCTGACCACTCAGAAATTATAAAAAGTTGCTGGGGATATACACTTTTGTTGTGGCTATCAGAAAATGCAAAAAGTTCTGAGATACTTGAA
>Ga0307517_10001407_pt1 | contig 40454 bp, 28 predicted proteins | sample 23_EM_MG_FD_194515 | JGI IMG/M metagenome (GOLD analysis project Ga0307517, IMG submission 194515) | Populus trichocarpa ectomycorrhiza microbial communities from riparian zone in the Pacific Northwest, United States - 23_EM | ecosystem: Host-associated > Plants > Roots > Unclassified | place...
TGCAGCTGGATATCCCGGGGCAGGTGAAGATCGTGGGATTTTCCAACCTGGCCGTGGCGACGGTGCTGAACCCTTCGCTTACCACGGTAACGCAACCGGCTTTCGAGATGGGCAAGGCGGCGGCCGCTCTGTTATTCAAGGCGCTGGCAGGAAAAGAACCCCTGGACAAACAGGGGCTGGTGATCCCTTCGACATTGGTGGTAAGGGATTCGACGGGGGGGGCGTTGTAACAAAAAAATAGTTATTACTGGTGAGCGGGAGACAGGCAGGCCTCGCGGTATCCCCATCGTTGTTCCCGTTCGCCCTGGTCCAGCCAGTCTTTTATTGGACCATACGATATATGTTTGGGGATATCGAATGCAATCAGCCGTCCATCCTTGCTTCTTCCCCAGATACAACCGAATTTTTCCAATGCCCGCCCGATAGTACTGCCCTGCCGCTTCTTAAGAACGATCAGTTGGATGACACTGCGGCCGGAGTCTTCCATGATCTTGTGGAAGTAGATCGTTCCTTTACCCGTACGCACGGCGATGAGGTCATACAAGGCGATCTTCGAAGCATAAAAGGGAATACTCTTAATCCGGTAGTAGTCGCCTTCCTTCATCGCCAGTACTGTTTCGCCGCGAATATTCCCCTGATCGTCCTTATAGGGCAATATGAGTTTACTATCAAGCATGTTGATATTTTCATTTTCCGGTAAGAAATCAATATTAGCCTTTGCGTCTGCTGTCAGCCACTTTTCCCTTGGTAAACAGTTCCTTCAGATGAGGAGGATAATCTCCGGAGGTCCTTTGCAGGACGATCCTATCGGTCAACAAGTTCCCATGAGCATCTATCAACTCGTGTTTCTCTACATTAAAAGCGACCTCTTCCGAATCCGGCTGCATTTTCAATACGATCGTATTTCTAACGATCCGCAGTGTCGAACCCGGCCCCTTTTCCTTCGTCAGTTTAGCCAGGCGCCTGACTTGTTTGTTGCCCCGGGCGATCCTGGCGTCGATAGCTGCCCGGGTCTGCAGATTGGTCTTACTCACCAGCGTATATACATATTTGACATAAGGGATCAACTGGCAATTTTCCGATTCCCAGTCATTCGGCGCGCCCGGCATAATAGAGACCTGCTCCCAGTCTGCACCAAGATATTTAAACTTAGTATCGAAATACAACGTATGTAGATACCCGATAGGTACCGGGTCTACCGAAGGTAATTCCTCCGCCGGAGAAGATGGCTTCATACATAATGATTTAGATAAAACAATAAGAATGGACGCGGGGTCTTACCCATTAAGACCGGACGAGGAACAGTAAAGGAAAGTTCAAAGGAGGCATGGCCTATTTAGGCCGCAGAACGAAGGTACAAAATCCCGCGAAACAAAAAAATCATTGTCCGCCAGCGAACGATCCCTGCCTCAAAAACGAACAGTATCGTTGATCATCAGTCTCAAACAGCTTGATAATCATTACAAAGAAAAAATGGTATGCTATTCGATGCGCCCGTGTATGCTTAAAAACTATCTTAAGATCGCCTGGCGGTCCATCTCCCGGTATAAAGCCTACAGTCTCCTCAATATCTCGGGTCTTGCTCTTGGCATTGCCTCCTGCCTCGTCATCTTCCTCGTCGTCCGTTATGAACTGAGTTACGATCAGTTCCATCGCAAGGCCGACCGTACGTACCGCGTTACCCTGCATGCGCTGGACTATAATCCCAGCGTGTCCATGGCAGTCGCTCCCGCCTTGCGCAATGATTTCCCAGAGCTCGAACAGGTATCGCAGGTCTGGTATCAATCGGAGGGCCTCGTGAAAGTGGGACAGAACGCCTATAATGAGAAAGGGTGTGCCTATGCCGATGAATATTTCACCCATATTTTCGACTATCAATGGCAGGCCGGCAATCCCGGCACCGCCTTATCCAACCCGAATGCCGTGGTGCTGACGGAAACGGCGGCGAAGAAATATTTTGGAGACAAAGATGCCATGGGGCAGCTCATCAACCTGGATAACCAATATGATCTCAAGGTCACCGGGGTGATAAAAGATCCGCCGGGCAATAGTCATTTGCATTTCCTATTCCTTGTGTCCTTTGAAACGGTGAAAAAAGATATCCAGGGGTTATTTAAAAATTTCTATGCTATTGCCGGGGGGACCACCTATTTTGTACTTCCCGAAAAAACTTCCATTCAACAGATCCATCGCCGGATACCTGCTTTCATTGAAAAGAACTGGGGAGGAAAGATCGCTAAAGAGGCAGACCTGGTGCTGCAACCGCTGACGGATATTCATTTTGACAAGCGCTATATCGACAATTCCTCCGGGACGACCACTTCGAGGGAGAATTACTGGGCCCTGTCGGCGGTAGCCCTGCTTATCCTGCTGATCGCCTGCATCAACTTCATCAACCTGGCCACGGCCCAGGCCATGCACCGGGCAAAGGAAGTGGGTGTCCGAAAAGTATTGGGGTCCGGCCGCGCGCAGCTGATCTGGCAATTCCTTGGCGAGACCTCCCTGATGGTGGCATTGGCCCTCGTACTTGGCTTGATCGTAGCCAGCCTAAGCCTGCCGAAGATCAGCAAATGGATGGACATCAGGATCGGGTCGTATTTAAGCGATCCTTCGATCCTGCTCCTGGTGCTCGGATTGTTGGTGGCGCTGATCCTCCTCGCCGGCCTTTATCCTGCCTTCGTTCAATCGTCCTTCCGGCCTCTGAACGCCATGAAAGGCAATGCAGGGATCGCATTCCGGGGGCTGCCCTTACGCAAGGCGCTGGTGGTGGTCCAGTTCGCCATTTCGCAGATCCTGATCATCGGCACCCTGGTAGTAGCCTATCAAATGGATTTTTTCCGCAACCAGGACCTTGGATTCAATAAAGAGGCCGTTGTCGTCTTCGGCGTACCGGACAGGGCCAAGCTGGATGTCCTGAAACAGACGCTTTCCACCGATCCGGGAGTGAAGGATCTCAGCTTCTCGTCCGCAGCGCCGGCTTATAACAGTGGCTTTGCACCCCTGATCTGCCCGGAATTAGGGTATACCAAGGACCAGGTCACGGAAATGAAATCCATTGACGAACATTTCCTGGATTTTTTTTCCATCAAGACCCTGGCGGGGACCAGGATCTCCAAAAAGAATGAAAATGATACTCCGCGGCGGGTGATCGTCAATGAAACCCTTATCCGGCAACTGGGCATGAATGATCCGCAGCAGGCGATCGGTAAACGTATCGTCGCAGGAGGCCAGGAGGCGGTCATCGATGGGGTGGTCGAAGACTTTCAAAGCGAATCCAAGCATAAGAAGCGCAGGCCTTGCGTATTGTATTACCGGGAGCGTAATTTCTTCATGGCGAGTGTACGATTAGAACCCAGGGGCGCGCATCAGTCCCTCGCGCGCATTGAAAAATTATGGACCGGTCTTTTCCCCAAAGACCTTTTCGAAATAGAATTCCTGGACGAACATATTGCCGCGATGTACAGCCAGGAAGAAAAAGAATACACGGCCTTTAAGCTCTTCTCCTTCATCGCGATCCTCATTGGATGTCTCGGGTTATACGGGCTCGTGGCTTTTGCCGCCGCACAGCGTACGAAGGAAGTGGGCATACGGAAAGTATTGGGCGCCAGCCTTCCGAATATTATTTTCTTATTCACGCGGGAGTTCATCGTGCTGATCCTCGTGGCCTTCCTGGTCGCAGCGCCTGTTGCTTACCTGGCGATGCATAGCTGGCTGGAAGGTTTTGCCTATCAGATCCATATCGGAGGAGGGATCTTCCTGCTGGCGATCGGAGTGTCTTTCCTGATCGCGGGAGGGACGATCGCCTATCAGGCCGTCCGCGCGGGACTCGCCAATCCCGTAATGGCTTTGCGAAACGAATAGGTCCGGCGCGACCTCCTGTTGGTTTGTCCGGCCATCTTCCGCGGGTCGATCTGCCTTTAACGATTTTTTGGCAATCCGCTCATACCAGTTCTTACCGGAACGGCGTTTCTTCTATTCCATCTTTCCCAACATCCTCGTGAATAGCTCTCCAACGGTAACTTGAGTACCAAAGTCGTTAAAACCGCCTATATGTATACCTATCCCCCTTCGAGGAGGGCTTTTCGTCCCGTGCCGATAGCCCTGTTCGTGGCCATAGTCGTAGATCAATGCTGGATCGCACCCCTGGCGCCTGAATTGTCGCGGGCGGCGGGATTCAGTCCCGGTATCGTTTTCCTGGATTGCCCTGTAGGATTACCCTTCCCTTGCGGACTGACTACCCTTGTCCTTTTTCTTCCCTTGTCGGCCCTGCTGATGCGAATGCATTCTGCTCAGGGAGAGGACAGGTCCTGGCGACAGATAAAAAGAAAGCTGCGGGTAGCCGTCTCCGCGCTTAGCCTTCTTCCTTTTTCCATTATAATAGGCGGGATCATTTATTTTTTCGCGTACGATCATCTGCCGCGGCATTTCCGCAATGCGATCGATTCATTCGGTATCAATGCCGATATCTACAGTTTCCTGCCCGGTCATGAACGCATCCATCTCCGGGGCAGCATGCTGATGCTGACCTGCTTCTTTATCGGTCTCTACTTTTGCAAAAGAAAGATCCGGAAGGTCTTTACCTCTGCCGTACCTGAGTTGGCGGTGGTGAGGACTATGCCTGTGCCCACAGAGGATAAGACCCCTGACAAAGAGGAGCCTGCCTACTGCACCCTGGAAACGGCGTCTTTCATTGCGGAAACGGCGCCGGCCGTTAAGCCAGCTCCCGCTCCACGGGCCGTTCCCAAGGGGGTCCATGTCATCCTTCCACGCGCCTCTTCCTACTGATCCTGCTCTTCCATATCCACCACTTCATAAACGTCCTGTCCGTCGACCTGGACAGGCTGGTAGTAGGCCCCATTGTATTGCAGGTAGGTGATATCGCCTGCCTGCACGGGTGTTGCGCCTTCCGGCAGATTGCTGACGATGGCGCCGGCAGGAGCCGGTACGATCTGGTAGCCGCCTTCGGCGGTCACATAGAATACTCCCCCATAATAATAATAGGTATCGTCGTCGACCGGGATGGTGGCGGAGCCGGGCGGTAGAGAAGGAACGATGGCGCCCATCGGCGGCGTTACGACCTGGTAGCCGTCGTTGCTGGGTTCATAGAACACACCGGCATCGTATTGATATTGGGTATTGTTGATGGCGACAATGGTAGCCGTAGCGGCGATCGTGCGCAGGAAAAAGCCTACGGGATGCCAGGCCGGGCCATACGCATAGGGCCTGTATGGATGGTAATAATACCGGTGGAAGGCATAGTAGCGGCGCTTGCCCCAGTTATGCGGAGGGCGGGTATAGGGCGGACGGCTGGGCTTCCAGTTCGGAGGGCGGTGGCTTACCGGGGGACGGTTGGGCGGACGGTGCGTCGGAGGGCGATGATTGGGGGGACGCTGGCCTACCGGGGGACGTTGATCTTGCGGAGGACGTTGGCCGGGGCGCACTACCGGCCTGGGTTGACCCGGGCGCTGAACGGGCGGACGTTGATTCTGCGGAGGACGCTGTGTCTGCGGGGGTCGCTGGGAGGGCGCAGGCCGCTGTGCCGGCGGTCTTCTATCCTGCGGAGGTTGCGCCGGGGGACGCCTGTCCGCCGGTCGGGCCGGGCGATCCTGGGCCATGGCCGTTGAATCCTGCAAGAGAACAAGAAAGAGGCTGCCTATAACGGGCAGGCTTATCCTTCGGCAGAGCGTCGCAAATCTTATCATGGGATTAGTTTTTTTCTTAATTGGTTTTGATGTAATTTAATTAAACTTTTCAATTATATGAACAAGCCAGGCAATCTGTTCTTTCCTTTTCTCTGGGTGCTTGTCTTGCACCTGGCCGCGACGGAAGTCCGGGGACAGAGCCTGCATTTTACACAGCCGGAAAATTTCATGCCAGGGGCGCTCACTGACCGGGCCATCGATATCACGAATTTCAAGGGAGGCTTCTTCGTAACCTGGAAGGAGCCCGGCAAGAGTGGAAAAGTGCGCGTCAGCTACCTGGGCATGCACCGCGACACTTCGGCATCGCAGCATGAGGAAGACCTGGGAGAGGTGACCAGTCCCTTCGCGCCGGTGCTGCGGGTGTTGAACGACCGCTTGTATCTTTTCTGGATCGCCCAGGATGGGCAGCTTAAATATGTCATCAACAGCGACCTTACACACCTGGACGCAAAGAATGTCTATACCCTCCGTTTTGCCGGCAACGCCCTGTTAAGGGCGGGGATCACCACTGCGGCCATCGGGGGTAAGCTGATCATCGCCTCTCATGCCGCCGACAAGGACCACCTGGTATATGCCGTGGTCGATGCCCATGAAAAGATCTTCCCCGATCAGGTGGAGCTGCAGACGATGCCGGACAACCGGTCGGACGATTATCCTTTCGTCGTGAGCCTGGACGATACCGCGGCCCGGTTCACCTGGAAGGGTTTTAAAGAGCAGGGCATCTATTGCGCCGATTATAATGTACTTACCCGTCAATGGTCGGGCCGGACCTCATTCGGCAATGCCCGGTCGAAGGTCCCTCCTGCCCTTTATCATGTATGGTATGGCACAAGGCTGTTCTATATCTGGAGGGGACCGGATAAGGACAAACGTCTTTATTATACGACCGAGGATGGGCGAAAAGTGCCCGCGGAAGCGACCCTGCTCCCGTCTTCTTTCAGTACCGCCTTGCCCGTGGCCATGTGCAGGGTGGATGGCAAGAATTTTATCCTGGCGTATACAGGGCAGGACCAGAAGCTTTACCTGAGTTATTTCTCCAACTATAACCCGGCGACCTGGATGCAGGACCTGTTATTACCCGGCCGGCTCTCTTATTCCTTGCAGGACGTCGTCATCCCGGGCTCCCATGACGCGGGCATGTCCGTGCTGACTGCGACGGGCGGGCAGCAGGGCAGCACCATCAACGGCTGCAATACGCTTACCCAGACCCTGCATATCCGACAGCAGCTGGAAGCGGGTATTCGTATGTTCGACCTGCGGGTAGGCACTTTCGAAAAGCAGCTGTACGCCAAGCACTGCTCGTCGGATTGCATGGCCGATGCTATCGGTGGGGGCTATGGGGAGAAGCTGTCTACGATCCTGCAGGATATGCACGAGTTCCTGAAGAAGAACCGGCAGGAGATCCTGATCCTCAGCTTCAGTCATTTCTGTGAAAAGGAAACGCCGGTGAAGGACCTGGCCGACACGCTGATCCGAAGCCTGGGCACGGAGCTGATCTATAAGAAGGGCTCCAAACCTCTTCGATCCGTCACCCTGGGTGAACTGGCGGGCAAGGTCCTCATCGGGTTCGAGCATTACACGCATAAGGAAGGATGGATAGACTCCTGCTCTATCAACAGCGGCGCCGGCGCCTTCGTGAACTACCGGCGGGAATATGCCGCTACCAATGCGATCGACAAACTATTATCCAAACAGGAGGTTTTTTTCACCGGGATGAAAGACGGCATCGGGGAAAATGACCTGGTACGACTGGATTGGCAGCTGACGCAAAGCGCCGATGAGGCGGCCATGATCTGCAACGATTTCCAGAGCGACAAGACCAGTCCCCTGCTGGACGGGGCCATGCTGCTGACCAATGTCATCAAGAAATACCAGAGCATCGTCGATCTCGCCATCACGGGGAACAAGTATATCCCCACGGAACTGAATGGCTGGATCGAACGGGGAATGATCAATAAGAAGAACAAGCCCAACATCTTATACGTAGACGCCGCCGGTACCTGGATAACGGATTACTGTATCGACCTGAATGGGACGGGGCTATATAAGAAGTAGCGGGCCGGAGACCGGCTATTCCTCCGCGATCGATAGCCTGGGATTCCCGGCCTCGCCTACCCGCCATTTGTTAATAATTAATTCTTATTCCCCTCCCCGAGATATTGAGACAACCCCCTAGATTTGTTCTCCCAATACTTTCGAAAAACTATCTACTCCATCCATAAGTCGGGAAGTCACAGGTCACTCACATTAAATCAATTTTGCATGCAAAAATTGTACATAGCCTTCATTATCTGTCTATTCCCATTCCTTGGTTCTGCCCAGGTGGTCATTCGTTGGGATTTCGCTACCGCGGCGCCCAGTTCTTCCCTGCCCTCCGGCATTGCTGCGGTATCGAATGTCGTGCAAGGTAATAACAATGCAAGCGCCACCGGCGCTCCCCTGCTGATCACCAGTGTGTCCGCATCCAGCGGATATACGGACGACCTGGGGGCCGCCGCCAGCGGCGGCAATAATGCGGGCATTGCCGCCAGGGCCATGGTGGGCCTGAACCCCTCGACCAGCGCTTATTTTGAATTCACGCTGACCCCGGCGGCAGGAATGGCCGTCAGCGTCTCCCAGATAAATTTCGGTACCCGCTCGACGGGAACCGGCCCCCAGACCTACGACCTGCGCAGCAGCGTGGACGGCTTCGCCGCTACGCTCGGGACGGGCTCTATCGTCGTCACGGGCACTCCCTGGGCTTACAAGACCAATGTCCTGACCCCCGGACTGGCCGGAGGAACGGATGCGCCCGTCACGATCCGGATCTACGGGTATAATGGCACGGGTAGTCCCGCCTCCGGGACCGCCAACTGGAGGATGGATGACCTGGGCGTTACGGTGGGCGGGTCGGCCACTCCAACGGCTTCGGTATCCGTTGCACCCGCTACCCTCGATCCCTTCAGCACCGTGGCAGGCACGGAGTCGGCCGCACAGACCCTCACCGTCAGCGGCAGCACCCTCACGGATGATATCACGGTGGCAGTCCCTACCGGATCGGGATACGAGCTGTCGATTGATAATATCACCTGGACCAATTCTCTTACGCTCGCGCAGACGGGCGGAACCGTCGGGAATACCACCCTATCGGTGCGCATCAACAAAGACGCATCTGCAGGAGCCCTCAACACGACGCTCAGCGTCAGTTCGCCGGGCGCCACCACGAGGACGGTGGCTCTGACGGGCACGGTCAATTCCGGCGCCGCGCCGGGCAATCCCCCGCCTGCCCATGTGGTCATCAACCAGGTATACGGCGGTGGCGGCAATAGCGGTTCCGTTCTGAAAAATGATTTTATCGAACTGTTCAATAATGAGGATACGGCCGTCAACCTGCAGGGCTGGTCCGTACAATATACCAGCGCCGCGGGAACTACCTGGCAGATGACTACCCTGAGCGGGATGATCCCCGCACATGGCTTCTGGCTCATACGCGAAGCAGCGGGCTCCAGCACTACGGCGACCTTTCCCGCCGCGGATGACATCACCGGAACGATCGCCATGGGCGCCGGATCCGGCAAGGTGATCCTTTGCAACTGCATTATCGCACAGTCGGGCGCCAATCCTCCCGGCGCTGACCTGAATGACACGACCGTAAGAGATAAAGTAGGATATGGGGCCGGGACCAACGGTTCCGAGACCAGCCCCGCGGCAGGTCCGGCTTCGGGTGATAATACCAGCTCCGTCCAGCGCATCACGGACGGAGTGGATCACGACAATAACAGCACGGATCTCCAGTTGGCCACTGCCCTGCCCCGGAACAGCACCTATACGACCTCGAAGCCCGTCGTGACCGGGTTCAATCCGCCGAACGGCGTTCAGAATATCCCTTCCGCCACTGCGCTTTCCCTTGTGTTCGATAAGCCCGTTCAGGCCGGAAGCGGGAATATCACGATCATCGAGGATGGAACGCCCAGGGCCCCTATCGCGGCGGGATCGGGAGATATAACGATCACGGGCGGAACGGTCGGGATCCATGCCGTTCTCTCACCGGGCAGGTCCTATGCGATACGGATCGACGGGGCGGCCTTCCATGATGTATACGGTAATTTCTTTGCCGGAGTTTCCGACAATACCACCTGGGCCTTCACCACCTTTAACAGCGCCGCCGTCACGCCTCTTCCGGCAACCATTAATTTCGATGCCTGTACGGGCAGTGGATTATTACCGGACGGCTTCACGCAGTTCAGCGTGACGGGCGCGCAGATCTGGGATTGTACGGCTTTTGGCAGGGACCCGGCCGCGCCTGCGGGTACCACCCCTGCCCCGAACGGCATCCAGGTGAATGGTTTCGCCAACAATATTAATAATACCAATGAGGACTGGCTGATCTCTCCCAAATTCGATCTTACCGGAACGACCTTTCCTTTGCTGAATTTCTGGAGCCGGAATAATTTTTCAGGAGACCAGCTGCAGTTGAAAGTGTCTACGGACTACAGCGGCAGCGGCGATCCCACGCTGGCCACCTGGACAGACGTGAACGGCAAGTTCCCTTCCGAAGGAACGAATATATGGACGCTTTCCGCCGATGTCAACCTGTCCAGCTTTAAACAAAGCAGCGTCTATTTCGCCTTTGTCTATAAATCCACCACTGAAGACGGGGCACGCTGGACCCTGGACGATATCAGCCTGCGCAATTCGCTGACGCCGCCGGACCCCAGCCTCACGGTCGACATCCAGAATATGGAGTTCGGGTTTACGGCCAATGGCGGCAACACCGTCAAGACGCTAACGGTAACGGGCAACGATCTTACGTCCGATATCACGTTGACGACGCTCGGCAATAATTTCCTGGTCTCCACGAACGGAACGGATTTCTCGGGCTCGGCCACCATCCTCCAGGCGGCGAATAATGTTCCGCAGACGGTGTATGTACGGTTCACACCCAGCCAGGCGAATACGCAGTTCAACGATCACCTGTTCATCACGATCCCGAACGCCGCCGACACGCTCCTTTTAAAAGGCAACAGCGTCGACCCGGCCTCGACCCTCAGCATCGTCAACTGGAACATGGAATGGTTCGGCACGCCGGCGACCGGCAACTTCGGACCTCCCAACAAGGCCCTCCAGGAGCAGAATGCAGGGATCGTCCTGCCCGCCCTGAATGCGGATCTCTATGTCCTCCAGGAAGTGGTGAATGATACGGCCCTCAAAAATATCGTAGCTACGATGCCGGGCTATGCCTATGTCATCAACAACTACGGGTCGCATTCCAATACCAAGGAAGCGCATCCATTCCCGCTGACGGAAGTGCAAAAGCTGGCCTTTGTATATAATACCACCAAGATCACCAATATCCATACCGACTCCTTATTGACCACGGGCGTGAATACCGCGGCCGATACCGCTACGCAATATTATTCCAACTGGGCCGGCGGACGTTACCCCTATATGCTGACGGCCGACGTCGTCCTGGGAAATAATAGCGGGGGAACGATCACGCGGCAAATGCGTTTCATCAATATCCATGCGAAAGCGAACAGCGGCAGCAGCAATGCAGCGCTGAAGGTCGCCTATGACAACAGGAAGGCGGCGGCCTTCGCCCTCGATTCCCTGATCCAGGCAAACTATGCCACAGATAACGTGATCATCCTGGGAGATTTCAACGACGACCTGGACCATACCATCACGGCGGGGATCACTCCGCCCACTACCTCGTACAGCCCCTTCACCGTCGACCATGCCGATCGGTACAAATTCCTGACCCTGCCGCTCAGCCTGGCGGGCGGGCATTCGGATGTGAACTTCACCGGCTCCGTGATCGATAACGTGGTTACGACGAATGCCGTATCCAATCTCTATTTCCCCGGCAGCGTGACCATCCGCACGGATGTCAGCGGCCTGGTGAGCAAATACGGCACGACCACTTCGGACCATTATCCCATTTTCAGCCAGTTCACTTTCTCCGGAACGCCTTTACCGGTGAAACTACTGGAATTCACTGCCACCAGGCAGGACGGGCAGGCAAAGCTGGCATGGTCTACTGCGGAGGAAACGAACAGCGCAAAGTTCGAAGTGGAAAGGAGCGGCGACGGACAAGCTTTCGAAACGATCGGAACCCTGGGGGCACAGGGCAATAGCAGCACCCGCACGGACTATACCTTCTACGATCGTCAGCCTCTTTACGGCAATAACTACTATCGTCTCCACCAAATAGACCTGGACGGCAAGGCGGAGTATTCCAAGGTCGTGAAGCTGAATTTCGTGCAACAGTTAACCGTACATATCAATCCTAACCCGGCCCATGGCGTGGTGAACATCACCGTGGAGAATGCCTCGGACCAGCTCTCGTTGCAGATCCTGGATCTCAGCGGCCGGTTGGTCAGGCAACAGCTATTGACGGCGGGCACGCAAAACACTCCTGTAGCCATCGACGGATTGACGAAAGGGATCTATACGGTGAAAGTGGTCAGCAAAGCAGGCGTCACGACGCAAAAGCTGCTGGTGCAATAGGCCCGGCCTGGGGAAAATATTCCCCGGCAATAGCCGGGATCAAAGAGCGGGGCGTACGATTATATAGGAATAAATTTATGGTGTGGATGTTGATGTGTTAAAGCATTAACAAGCCACTATGCCCAAGAAATATCCTTTTTACCTGAGGAGTACCGTCATTCTTTTCGGGCTCGTACTTTTCTCGTATGCCCTGCTCAATTTAAAGGGGATATTGGTCCCCCTGGCGTTTGCCCTCATGCTGGCGATCCTGCTGAATCCATTGGTCAACCGGCTTCAGAAATGGAAGCTCCGCAGGACCTGGGCGATCCTGCTGGGCCTCTTGCTAGCCATCGTGGTGATCGGCGGCATCGCCTATTTTCTTTCTACCCAGATCGCCAGTTTCTCCGATCAGCTACCCATGTTCAAGAAGAAATTCTTCGAACTTACCCGGCAGCTTCAGCATGAGGTGGATCAGCGGTTCGGGCTGGACATGCGCAAGCAGAACGACCTGATCAACCAGGCCGAAAAGAGTATGCAGCCCATGGTCGGACAGACCCTGGGGACCTTGCTGGTCTCGATGGAAATGATCTTCCTGCTGCCCTTGTACACCTTCCTGTTCCTTTACTACAAGCCTTTGCTGGTGAATTTCCTTTATGAGGTCTTCGCCGAGGAGAATTCCAAAGAAGTGGCGGGCGTGCTGGTAAAGACCAAATCGGCCATACAGAGCTATATGTTCGGGCTATTGCTGGAGGCGCTGATCGTCGCTTCACTCAATTCCACGGCCCTTTTGATTTTGGGAGTGCCTTATGCCATCCTGCTGGGCTCGATGGGTGCGATCCTGAATGTATTACCTTTTATCGGCGGTATACTGGCTGTCTTCCTGCCCCTGATCATTGCAACGGTGACGAAGGACGGGTTTAGCACCCAGCTGGGCATACTGATCGCCTATATCGTCATACAGTTCGTCGACAACCATTTTCTCATGCCCTATGTCGTCTCTTCCAAGGTAAAGATCAATGCCCTGGCTTCCATCGTCGTCGTCCTGCTGGGAGGGGCCCTCTGGGGCATTCCCGGCATGTTCCTTTCCATCCCGTTCATAGGGGTGCTGAAGATCATCTTCGACAGGATCCCCGACCTGCAACCCTGGGGGAAATTATTAGGAGACGAAGTCCCTACCCGGCACAAAGGACAGATATGGAATACCGGAAGAAGGAGAAGAAGGATCACGCCGGTATCCGAGAAGATAGTCCATTAAACCGTCCGTCCCGAAAAAAAAGAAGGGGCCCCGGGGCCCCTTTTCTTTTTGTATATCGTTGCTGGCGGAAGGAATCCTGCCCGCGGATCATTTTTTGAACAGCGCGGCAAAGAAGGTCTTCATCTCAGCCCAGGAAGAACTGTCGGCTTTGGCATTATATGCAATGGGCAATTTGAATTTCAGGCCTGCCGCAGTGGAATTCGGGTTGGTGAACGCATGGGTAGCGCTGTCATACCCGATGAATTTATAATCGGCGCCGATGGAATCCATCTGCTTTTTGAAAGCAGCTACTTCCTTTGGCTGGACGAACTTATCGTCATTGCCGTGACAAACGAGTAGCTTGGTCTTCAGCAGGTCCTTGCGGGCGGGCGTGCCGACGAGGCTACCATGGAAACTGACCAGGCCTTTCAGGTCGTCGCCGAGGCGGGCCGTATTGAGGAGGAGGCCTCCGCCGAAGCAATAGCCGATGGCGCCGATGCTGGCCGAATCGACCACCGCATAGGTCCTGATCTTCGCGATCGCCGCATCGATACGGGCTTTAGCACTGGCAGGGTTCTTATAGAAAGGTGCGGCGAATTTCATAGCGGAATCCGGGGTTTCGGCAGCCTTTCCGTCTCCGTAAATATCTACGGCCATGGCTACATATCCCAGTTCCGCCAGTTGTCGGGCCCTTCCCTTCGTGTAATCGTTAAGGCCCCACCATTCGGGCACCACGAGGATGGCCGGTCTTTTTTCCTTATTGGCCTCGTTGTAGACGACAAAGCCGCTCATGGTTACGCCGTCTCCCGTATAGCTGACGGTCTCTTCCTTGATCATGACGGAGCTGTCTGTTTTTGTAGTGGTGGTGCTATCCCCTTTTCCTGCCGCCTGGTCTCCTGCATTATTACAAGCCGTAAAGCATCCGATGGCCAGCAGGCCGCCGATAAAAAGTTTTGAATACTGCATAAATGTTGGATCTGTGTTTGTGTGAATATGGTTTTCAGTCGCCAAATATAAGGCCAAATCCTCCAACAAAAAGCCCGTTCCCATCATTTTAATGTTGCGCCAATGGCCGATGTCGGAGAAAGCGCTCCCGGTACCTCAGGAAGACCTCAAATGCCAGGTAAGCCCCAACCCGAAAGTATTCGCCTTATTCCGGAAGCGATCCACGCTCGTACCATCCGGAGCGATCTGCCGGATAGTCTGTGTTTTATACTCTGCAAAAAAGAATTGATAAACAGCTTTGATACTCAGGCGCCCATTCAGCCGGTAGCGGAGGAAGAATTCAGAGTTCAGGCTGCCATAGTCGTTGTCCCCTGTTAACAGTGCATTGAAGTGTGCAGGCCTGACCAGCGATTCGTTCGTTACCACGCCATTGCTTACGAGGGAGGCGCTGCTGCCTGAACCCAGGGTATACCCTAGCAAATCGATATTGAATCCTCCGTACCATCTACTGTTAAAATGATAGCCGACGTTCGCGGAAATATTTAACGAAACCGTAAAAGGCCGTTCAATTGTAAGCGTATCGATATTTTTTTCCTCATGCCCGGCAAATACGATCACGAAAGGAACTGTCGTCGATCGTGCCAAACGGGCCGGGGCGGTATAGAAATCTTTCCTGCTGCCCAGATAAGTGGTCAGACGAAGACCTATGCCTGCCTCCCATTTTTTGTTCTTCCCTATTCGCCAGTTATGTACGAAGGAAGCCGCCAGGGCGCCTTCCTTATCCCCGATGGTAGCCGAGAGATCAAGGAATTGACTGATGGACGAATGCCGGCCGGCTGCCGGGGCTTGTTGCGGCGTCTGCTGCTGCGCCGTCGCGGCGAATGAAGAAAAGAGCGCTATCCAAAGGAAGAGGGATCCTTTGGGACCAGGTCGGGAGCTGCGTTTCATATGACTTATTTTTTGACTGACCAGCAAGGATCGATCCGGGCAAAGATAGAAGGCCCTTCCTCCGGCCTATGTCGGAAGCCCGACAAAGAAACCATTATATCCGGGCTTTACCACCAACGGATAAAATGCGCAGCTGCCGCAAGGAAAAGATGTGCATCGAATAGGCGATAGGGACCAGGATACCGGGCAGGAAGATAAAAGGGAATTCCCCTACCAGCGTATTTGCCGGCTCGTTCGTAAAATGACGAAGAGGGCTGGGCATCGAAAGCGCCGCCACCACGACGATGTTCAACAATAAGAGCAGCCCCAGGACATTAAAAGCCAGGGCGAGCTTGCCGGACCAGCTCTTTTTCGCCCAATAAAAATAACCGGCGGGTATGGCCAGGATCCCCGTCAATATATCCGCATTCCTTCCTTCGAAGGTCATTTGCACGGGCAGCAGTTTTTTGGTATAGCAGAGCCATAACAGGAGCTCCACCAGGATCCTGAAAGACTGGATATAGATCAGCCAATGCGGAGGTATGCGTTTCAATAGCTCCGTTCCTTTTTTGGAAAAGGCAATGAACAGGATAAAGGGAAGAGGAAATAAAATAGCAAGGCCGGGTCTTGGAGGCAGGTGGGTGAAATCCGAGAAAAATCCTTTCAGGGCCAGCAGGCTGAGGGCAAGGACCCAGGCAATACCAAGCAGGCTAACTAACAGCAGGGGGCTTCTTCCCCCGGACCTGTTCGGGTAAGCCTTGCGCAGTCCCCAAAAGATCAGGGCCAGGCAAAGAAAAGACAGAAGGGACATCAGTATCGCGGGTATCCGTTGGTTATCCATGTCGTTAATTTTAAATGACCTTGTAAAGATCGGCCGGTGCTTCTATACAGCCGATAACCAAAATTGCTATTTTCCGGGAGGGCCTTTTGCGGAAGGCTATTTTGCGGCGGCCCTGTATTGAGAAGGATAGACCCCCAGGCGCTGAAAGAGCCACCGGCTGAAGGACTGGCTGTTTTCGAAGCCCAGCGTATCGGCGATATCCGTCACCAGCAGGGAAGAATTTGTCAGCAGGTGACGGGCTTTATCCATACGCAGCTGCTGAAGGTATTGGTGCGGCGAGCTTCCATACGTCAACTTGAACAGGCGCAGAAAATGATATTTCGAAAGGCAGGCCGTCGCCGCAAGGCTGTCCAGGTCGATCTGCCCGGTTTGGTCCGAATGAATATAATCCAGGGAATAAGACAGGCGCCGGTACAATTCTACCTTCGTCGATGTCTTCGCAGGCGGAAGGTCACGGATCGCGGCCAGGATATGCCGGTGTTGCCGGAGGAGATGGGTCAGCAACTGCGCGAGCTGTTCTTCCAGGAATAATTTGTCGGGAGCCCCTTCTTTCGAAGCCCGGTAGATCCGTTCCGTGATCCTGTCGAACGCGGGATCGCGGGTATAGAGCTTATTATGAAAAGCGATGCCGGGTCCCTGCAGCTGTTCTCCGGCCCCTTCCAGAATGCTGTCGGCTGGGGTCGTGAGCGCATGTAGCTGGGCTTCTGAAAAGTATTCGCCGAAATGGATATTGAAGGTCTCGACAGGCTCGTCCTCATCGATCTCCAGCGTATAGGGCTGGCTGCGGTTACTTACAAAATAGAACGCCTCGCTGACCCTCACCCTATGCGTGTCCGTCCGGCAAAAGCTGGAACCCTTGCGGTTGAGGAAGAGAGAAAGAGGACCTTTTACATCGGGCCGGTAGGCCGTTTTGGTATGGGTATGAATGATCACCGTGGGAAATCCTTCCGTCGCCAACCCCTGATAGTTCCATCCCAATCGATTGGCGAACCGATGCTCGATCTGGCTTTTCAGCCACAGAAGGTCGGGAAATTCGTGGAGGATCATATGATGGACTTAGCGTTGACGGGGTAAAGCTACCAAAAAAATGAAGGCCCGCCTCTCCCCGGTTGTGGTGACAGGGATCAGGGAGCTAAGTATTTCCCTTTAGAGAATTACCCAACGAATTCTTAAACTCTTTCCTCATGATCCATTATTACTGAAAGAGTTGTAAATTATCATTTATATAACCCTTTTTAATAATCCGATTTTAACAATCCGATGTCGCACGCCTATTTTTTACTGTTTGACTCCGGTATTTTCGGTTCCATGGCCTTCTTGTTGATGGCTGCCCTGTTCTGTTTTTATTTTTTCCCTACCATTATCGCCGTCCTGAGAAGCAGGCATAATGCCGGGGCCATTTTCCTTCTCAATCTATTCCTTGGCTGGACCCTGGTAGGATGGGTCGTTGCCCTGGTATGGGCGGTATCTTCCTCTCTCCCGCCGCAACAGATCATTATCCATAACAGCGACTCCGCGCAGAAGAGCCAGCCCTCACCGCCCGCAGGGTCCGCACAGGCGCCTGGCAAGGATAAGATCAGCCAGTTGCAGCAGCTGAAGCAATTGATGGATGATGGTGTACTGACAAGAGAAGAGTTCGACCAGCAGAAGGCGCGGATCCTCGCGTCGTAGTACACGTCCCGACGGAGACACGTGACCGGCTCATCCTTTTTTTTACTCCTTCCAGTAGTCGAATTTCCTGTTCGTGAAAATGGATTTCGGTATCATCGCGTGAACGCCCAGGGTCTTATCCACGGCCTGCGTGACCTCGAAGTTGACGCCGGTGCTACAGATGGACAGGGCTTCGTTGAAGCTATAACCCAGTTCGTCCTTCAGGAAGCTGCAGGCTTCCATGGAAGCATTGCGCATGGCGTTGTCCAGGTCGGGGTCCAGGCCGATGGCGATAAAGTGGGTGGGTGTTTCCGCGCGGACATGATGGATGGTCTTACCCTTGTGCACGATGAATTTAGCGATAAGGGTCAGGGAGGCTTCGATAGCGACACCGCTGATCTCGCCGTTGCCCTGCGCGGCATGGCAGTCACCGGTGGTGAACAGGCATCCTTTCACCGACACGGGAAGATAGAGTGTCGTTCCTTTGACAAGGTGTTTCAGGTCCAGGTTGCCGCCATAGTAAGCCGGAGGGATCGAGCTGACCCTGCCCGTTTCGGGTGGCGGCGAAGCGGCCATCACGCCCATGAACGGCCGGATAGGTATTTCGATCCCTTCCTTAAAGGAGGCCATCTGTCGCCTTTTATCATAGCGATATACGAAGGTCTCCGCGGTCGTGACCGCATCGGGCAGGTCGCCTCCTTTCGGCCAGACGCTGTTCACACCGTATCCGCTCCGCAGCTGGATATCCATGATCCTCACTTCCAGCATATCGCCCGGCTCCGCGCCTTCGATGTAGAGGGGTCCTGTCAGCATATGACCGCTAAGACCCGACGGTTCGGCCTTTACATTCTTTATAATGTCGAAGATATCCTGTGCCTGCTCGTCGATGGGCAATTGATGTTCCTTGAAGAAGGCTTCGGGATCTTTCCGGCGGATGCCCGCCATATTGATGGTCTGGATCTCCACCGTTTCACCGTCTTTGATCCTGGCGACAGGAGGCACGTCCGCACCATAATAACCCCATACCATATTCTCCGGCGTGCTGCGGATCTTCCGGTCGACCTTTATCGGGGCATCGGCCGGGTCTTTCGCCGCTGCGCTCAGGCTTCCCAGTGAAAGAGCGGCCAGGCTGCCCTTAGCCGTATTTGTTAAAAATTTTCTCCTGGAGGACAAATTCGGGTAAGTATTTTTATTCATAGCAGTTTTGTTTTATTTTACTGAGGCCTTAAATAACCCCCATGTATAAATTTACAGTTTTTACCCTGATCCTGCTTATCCATGTTCACACATCGAAGGGACAGTCCAAAACTGCCGATTTCGAGATCACCCTTCCCACCGGGAAGACCTCTCATAGCCTTTATCGCACCATCCGTATGATGGATTCCCGCCTGGACACCACGTATATGGGCATCGTCCAGCTGGGGATGTTCAATACCAGGGCCAGGGTCGTTCCCAAAACAGCTTTCGCCCGACAGCTGCAGAACGTACTGAACAGCCTCAACGACAGCACGGCCGGTGATGGAGAATTACTGCTCCAGCTGCGCCAGTTCAGCTTTGCCGAAATAACGAAGGCCACCAGCGAAAGAGGCTATTGCTACCTGCGGGTGGTCCTCTATGCCAAGGCAGGCGACAGCTACCGCCGGCTGGACGGTATCGACACGGTCCTGGTCACCAAGTCCATGGATGTCACGAAGCTGTCGGCCAGGAAAGCCAGCAACGCCTTCTCCGACCTTATCGCCCGGAACCTCACCCTCGCTCCTGCCGAAGGTCAGGACGTTTACACCGACTATTCCCTGACACGCCTCGATAGCATCGAAAAAAGAAAGATCACTGTCTACAACAAGCAACAGTATACCGAAGGCGTGTACCGCAGCTATGATGCCTTTATGAACCAGGCCCCTACCGATACGATCCAGAAAGTGGAATATGATAACGGGGTCCTCTCCACCATCCGGATCCCCGGCAAGAAAGCGAAGGGAGAGAAGCTGAAAAGCTCCGAAGTGTATGCCCTCGTCTACCAGGGCACCCCCTATATCTCCACGGAATTCGGCTATTACCCCCTGGAAAAAAAGGAGGATGATTTTTATTTCGTCGGCCTGTCCCGGATGGCCCCTACCACCGGCGACATGGTAACAGCGCAGATCTTCTTCGGCATCCTCGGCGGATTGCTGGTCACCGGGGACGCCGTGCGGTTTCAAATGAAGATCGATCATATCAGCGGCGGCATAGTCCGGATAAAGCAGGTATACTAGGCGACGCCGCTGGCGAGGTTTTACCCGCTGGGGGGTTTTCCGCAAGGAATGGGTTGTTTGTTGCCCGTCAATGGATATTTTTGCGGATGGACATGCCGACGATCAGGATACCCGTGGGACCTTTATTCAGTTTTCGCGAATGCCGCTGGTTCTTACACCGGAATTTCGACGATTGCATGCACGTCGTGGAAGAAGATCAGGTAAAAAAAGCCCTGCTGATCGATGGACATCTCCTGCTCGTCTCCCTTTCAGAAGAGAAAGAAGCGTTACGGGTCCAAGTCCTGAAAGGCCCGGATACACCCGCCCTCCGGAAGGCCGTCACGGACTATATCACCGACTGGTGGGACCTCGACCGGGACCTGCTGCCCTTCTATCAGCAAATAGCAAAACATAAGCAACTAGCCTATATGGCCGCCGATTATAAAGGGCTACGCCTTCTCGGCATGCCCGATCTCTTCGAAGCTATCTCCTGGGCCATCATCGGCCAGCAGATCAATCTTTCCTTCGCCTACAAGCTCAAAAGAAGGCTGGTGGAAAAATACGGCACCCATCTGGACCATGAAGGCTCGAAGCACTATCTCTTCCCCAGCCCCGAAGCGCTGATGCGGGCAACACCCGAAGACCTGCGGGCTATGCAGTTCTCCCAGCAAAAGATCCGCTACCTGCTGACGGTAGCCGAAGCCTTCTTCAGCGGCGGCATCAGCAAGCAGGAACTGATAGCGCTGCCCGATTTCGCGGCGCGGCAGCAGGCGCTCCTCGCCCTGAAGGGGGTCGGGATATGGACGGCGAATTATGCCCTCATGAAAAGTCTGAAAGAGCCGGGCTCCATCCCGCACGGGGATGCGGGCCTGCTGAATGCATTGCTCGCGCATTCGCTGATAAAGGACAAATCGGATCTGCGCGCCATCGAGCGGCTTTTCGCTAAGTTTGCCGGATGGGAGAGTTACCTGGTGATCTATTTGTGGAGGAGCCTGGCGAAAATGGATTGATCTTGCCTCTGACGCTGTAGTATGGTTCAAGTATCGCCCTTTCATTCTGGCAGCGGTATGATGTCCCACCGCTGCTGTTCGTGCTCATGAGCCAATGCAAAGCCGGGCATCCTTTTTTCATTCAGCATCCGAACGATCAACGATTGAATCAGCTCGCACAAAATGCAGCTTGTGTGACATCATACCGCTGCCGGTCGCTGTGGACGCAAAGCCAAAAATCCTGTAGCGCACGATCCTATGTCACTCATCTTCGCATTAGGGATAGGAACAAAGTGCCGCGCACTGTGGATAGCCCGACCCGATAGGGGAATGCCCTTCAGGGATCAGCCGACTGCCATAGTCCTCAAGAGCCGCATTTGCTGCGAGCGCATCCTCCCGATGATAGAAGGTATGGTGGAATGATAAGATGCGGCCGGGTTTTAGTCTTCGCTCATGAGCAGGAACAGCGGCGTTGAGGACTATGGCAGACGGCAAGCACCATCAAGACCCAAGGAGTTACGGCGATCGATCGTCAATTCAAGGCGTCGTGAAAGATAATACCCAGTGTATGGCGGTGACCGCTGTGCAGGGGGCTGACGCCATGCTTCATATTCACCCGGTAGTATCCCTTTGTGCCCTTTACGGGACGAAAGCTGGTGGTGAACAGAAGCATATCGCCACGGCGGGGCCTCAGCACATTCGCCTTGGATTGGGCCCTGGGGATCTGCTCCGTCAGTACGAATTCGCCGCCGGTATATTCTTCTTCCGGTTCGTTTAAGAACAACACCGCCTGCATGGGGAACCAGATGTCTCCATAAAGATCCTGGTGCAGGGTGTTGAAGCCTCCCTTTTCATACTTTAAGATAAGGATCGTCGGCTTCGCCTGTCCATGATCCCGGCAAAGTTTTTTCATGGCCGCATGCGTGGCGGGGAATCTCTGATCGATGTTCAACACCTCCATCCATCGATTGGCGACAGGTGCAAGATGGGTGTAGACCATCTCCCGGATCTCCGTGATGAGGTCCGGCAAGGGATATTGAAAATATTTATATTCCCCGAGGCCGAAACGATAGCGTTCCATGGAGATGGTCTTGCGGTAGGCATCACCGGCGTCGTAGGATCCGATCAGCTCTTCGCATTCCTTCCTGTCCAAGACATTGCCGATAAGGGCATACCCCTTTTCATGCATATCCGTGGCGACCCGGCCCCAGTCCTTCGCGGCCAGGCGTTCTGTAATACTTTTCATAAAAATTGATTGAAGGGTTTAATTCTCCCTGTTACTGTCTGTCCTGGCAGCCTCCCACCCGATCATGGCGGTCTTGCGCAAGCTGCCCCAATGGTATTGCCCGATATCGCCGGTAGCCCTTATGACCCGGTGGCAGGGAATGAGGAAGGCGACGGGGTTGTCGGCTACGGCGGAGCCTACGGCGCGGGATGCTTTGGGATTCTTCAACTGGCCGGCGATACCGGAATAGGTGGATAATTCTCCCATGGGAATACGGAGCAGGGCTTCCCATACTTTGATCTGGAAGGGAGTGCCTTTCAGGTGCAGCTTGATCTGGCCCAGTTTGCTCCAGTCCTGGGTAAAGATGAAAAGGGCTTCCTGCTGCACTTTGTCCGTCAGGCGTCGATAGTGGGCATTCGGGAAATTTTTGACCAGTTCCTGGTAGGCGACCTCCTCTCCTTTATCCACGAAGGCCATATGGCAGATGCCTTTATGGGTGGAAGCCACCAGGATCGTTCCGAAAGGGCTTTCGGCATAGCTGTAATTGATGGTGAGCTGATCTCCCCCGTTCTTGTATTCGCCCGGGGTCATGCCTTCCACCTTAATGAAGAGGTCGTGCAAGCGACCTGTACCGGAAAGACCGGTCTCGAAGGCTGTATCCAGCAGGGTGGCACCCTGGCCTTTCAGGATCCCCTTGGCATGTTCCAGGCTCAGGTATTGCAGGAACTGTTTAGGGGTGACGCCGGCCCATTCCTTGAACATCCGCTGGAAATGGAAGGGGCTCACGTGGATATGCTCCGCCACTGCTTCCAGGCCGGGCTGATCCTTGAAGTTAAGCCTGTAAAAATCGATCGCTTCCGCGATCCTGTTGTAGTTGATGTCTTGTTGCGTTTCCATACTTTTTAATTTTATAAGACAAAAGTAGGACGCAGGGAAGGTACGGAAAACCCGATTCTTGCTCAATAATCCTATCCTGTGCGGGTACTATTCGCTGCGCAGGCTTCTCACGGGATTGGCCACGGCCGCCCGTATGGCCTGAAAACTGACCGTGATCAATGCGATGAGGATAGCGATCATACCCGCCGCCGCAAAGATCCACCAGGAGATAGACATACGGTAATCATACCCGGCCAGCCACTTATCCATCGACCACCAGGCGATGGGCGTAGCGATCAGGATGGCGATGAGCACCAGCCGCACAAAATCTTTGGAGAGCATGGTGGCGATCCCTGCAACGGAGGCGCCCAGCACCTTGCGGATGCCGATCTCCTTGATGCGGTTCTCGGCCATATAGGTGGCGAGGCCGAAGAGGCCCAGGCAGGAAATGAAGATGATCAATCCGGCAAAAATAGCGGTAAGCTTCGCTGTCAGCTGCTCATCGGCGAATTTGCGCGCGTATTGCTGGTCGATAAAATGATACTCGAAGGGGTACTGGGGATTGTACTGCCGGAATACTTTTTCCGTAGCGGCCAGGCTCTCCCGGGTGGAATGAGATCCGGGGAAGCGCAGGTGTACCAGGTTGAACCAATTGGCCTTCGGTCCCTGAATGATCATGGGCTTGATCGATTCATAAGGAGATTGAAGGATAAAGTCCTTTACCACTCCGACGATATGCCAGTTCGTCTCCCATTCGCCCTGGTTGATGATCTGCCCGATGGGATCTTTGAGGGCCATGGTCCTCGCGGCTGCTTCATTGATGACGACGGCGTTGGAGTCCGTGGGGTAATTCTTCAGGTCGATGTCCCTGCCCTGCACGAGCTGAAGCCCCGCCGTTTTTACGAGGCCGCCATCCGTATTGAAATAATTAAATTCGATCTTATCTTTTGGGTTCTTGCCTGGCCATTGGGCGCCGCCGGAGCTCCAGCCTTCCGTCAGGGGGGCGCTGGTCTTGCTGATAGCACTGGCGATGCCCTGGCCGATAAGATCATTTTTTATCGATTCGTAGTTCTTGATCATGTCTCCGGACAGGAAGATATAGATGACATTCTCCTTATCGTAGCCCGTCTTCCTGTCCTGTGCGTATTGCACCTGTTCGCGGATAATGATCGTGCCGACGATCAGGATGATGGCGCAGGTGAACTGCAGGACCACCAATGCCTTTCTTGGCGTCACCAGGGCATTCGATCGTTTGAAGATGCCCTTAAAAATGGCGACGGGGCGGAAGGAGCTCAGGAAAAAGGCCGGGTAGCTGCCTGCCAGCAGGCCGGTGAACAGGAGGAAGCCTGAGAAGGCCAGCCAGAAAACGGGGGTGTCATAGGCAATCGCCAGCTGTTTGCCGGTGAGCGTATTGAAAGGAGGCAGGCATAGCTGTACGATCAGCAGGGCCAGCAGACCGGAGATACAGGCGATGAGGACGCTTTCGCCGAGGAACTGGCCGATGAGCGAGCCTTTGCGGGCGCCCACCACTTTACGGATGCCCACTTCTTTTGCCCGCTTCTCGCTGCGTGCGGTGCTCATGTTCATGAAATTGATGCAGGCGATGAGCAGGATGAAAACGGCGATCAGCACGAAGACCCGCACCGTCTCTATGCGGCCACCCGAAGGGACTCCTTCTTTAAAACTCGAATAAAGGCGGAGCTTGCTTACCGGATACAGAAAACATTTTGTCGTAGTGCTCGCGTCCGTATGCCGGATATAGATATTCCTGATCTTTTCATTGAAGGCGGCCAGGTCGGTATGCGGTTTTAAGAGCACAAAGTTATGGGTAGAGTTGTTGTCCCAGCTGCTATCGTCCTGGTGGATCGACCGCATGAAGGTCCAGGGTGTCAGGTATTCAAAATCGAACTGGGTATTATTGGGCAGGTCCTTGAGGATGCCGCTGACCCTGAAATCGAATTTATTGTCCAGCCGGACCGTCTTTCCCATGGCGTCCTCCGACCCGAATAATTTGATTGCCAGTTTCTTCGTGAGCACGATCTTATCCGGGGCATCGAGCGCCGTATTCATGTCTCCTTTCAGGAAGGGGAAACCGAACATGGGCAGGAAATCCGGGTCTACCATGGTGCCGGGTATATTGAGCTTCTTCTCGCCTACCGTAAAAAGGATGGTCTGGGTCCAATTGACCCGGGTAGCTTTTTCCACTTCGGGATAGTCCTGTTTGAGGCCCATCGACAGCATTTTAGGCGTCACATTCCAGCAGGATATGCCTGCGTTGCCTTTGTCCCGGTTCCATGCCTGGTAGAGCCGGTCGCTGTTCTGATAAAAACGATCATACCTCACTTCATTTTGGACCCAGAGCAGGATCAGCAGGGCGCTGGCCATGCCGATCGCCAGGCCACCGATATTGATAATGGAAAATCCTTTATTCCGTGCCAGGTTGCGGAAGGCGATCTTTAAGAAGTTCTTTAGCATGGTATCTGTTTTCATCCCTTGTTCCGCATAAGCGGTGCCAACCTTATATAGAATTAATAACCAATTTATTAGAAAGAGAATTTGTTTTTAAATTGTTCGATTTCGATGCATTGCCTGTTCATTTTCGAAGGGTCTGTCCTGGTCTTACGCCCCAGTTTTTCCTATCTTCAGGCCATGCAAATCCTTAGACCCGCCAGTATCTTTTTTTTCCTGTTATGGACGCTTGCGGACCAGGCTTCTTTCGCCCAGACAAAGACAGAATACGGAGCCATCGATAAAGTGGCTCTGCAGATACCCGATTCGTCCACTCTTACTCCGGCAGGTATTGCGAGGTATATTAACGGTCATTTCACCAGGGACAGCGAAAAGGCCAGGGCCGCCTTTATCTGGATCGCGACCAATATCCGGTACGATATCGCCAATATGTTCGCCCTTAATTTCTACGAGAAAAAAGAAGAAAAGATCGCCAGGCCCCTCCGGACCAGGAAGGGGACCTGCGAGAACTATGCGGCCTTGTTCACGGACATCTGCACCAGGGCGGGCATCCGGTCCTATGTCGTAGATGGTTATACGAAGCAGAACGGGTTCGCGGATTATATCCCCCATGCATGGTCCGCCGCCTATGTGGACAACGCCTGGTATCTGTTCGACCCCACCTGGGGTTCCGGTTATGTCAGCAATGGAAAATTCTATACGAAGATCGATAACAGCCATTTCCGTACGCTGCCGGCCCTATCGATCAAGACGCATATGCCCTTCGACTATCTCTGGCAATTCCTCGACCACCCTGTCACCAACCAGGAATTCTATGAAGGCAGGACAGGAGAGGATAAGAGCAAACCCCTGTTCAATTATTCCGACTCCATTGCCGCTTACGAGCGGCTCGACGAGGTGGACGCCTATACGGCCGAAGCCGGCCGCATCGAGAAGAACGGGATCAAGAACTCCATGATCTTCGACCGGTTGCAACATCTCCGCAGGGAAGTAGAAGTGAGCAGGCAGAATGAGATCGTATATCTCTATAATTCAGCCATGGCGGATTACAACAAGGGCGTCAATCATTTCAATGCCTTCGTCAATTATTACAACCAGCAGTTCAAGCCAGCCAAGTCCGATCCGGAGATCCAGGTCATGCTGGACACCACGGGCGCCAGCCTGAAAGAAGCTTCCGCGAAGCTGGACAGGATAAAGAACCCCGACGCCAACACGACAGCCCTTATCGGTAATTTCCGTAAGCAGATCGCCGACCTCTCCGTCGTCGTCCAGGAAAGGCAGGACTGGCTGAAAAAATACTTCGCCAAAGGGAAACTGGGCCGCAGATCGATGTTCTATAAGTTCACCTGGTTCGGCGCCCCTGTCAATTGAGCCCGGAAGCCGGATCGGGTCCCCGGGAAACGGGGAAGCATGCCTCATATTTATTGCGGATATGGCTAAAATCCTTATATTTAAAGAAGGGGTATTTCATTCTGCCTACCAAAACTTCTAAATACAAACTTCATGAAACAAAAATTTTACCTGCGTCCGCTACTGTTAGCTTTTGTCCTTGTCTCTTTCTTTGCCTGTAGTAAGAATGGCAGCACCGGACCAGCCGGTCCCGCAGGGCCTGCCGGACCCGCCGGACCTAAAGGAGATTCCACCACCTCCAATGTCATTTATTCCGCCTGGCTGGATGTAGCGTTCAAACCGGATACCGTTCGCGATCAGACTACCCATATCCTCGATACGCTTGGTTTTTTTGCGAACATCCCGGCAACCAAGCTCACCCAGGCACTGCTCACCAGCGGAGAGCTGAAATCCTATGTCAACTTTAATACGGCGGCGAGCCCCGACGTGGTCATGCTCCCTTACTTCGATCCTTATTACAATATCGTCGTAACCGTGGATTATTTCCCGCAACGTATTTTCCTGTATACCAACCAGGATCTCAGCACCGGCACCGTGAATGGCGTAAAGGTGTTGCAGTTCCGGTATATCCTGATACCCGGCACTGTTGCCGCGAGCGTCAAGCCGGATATGAAGAGCTATAGCTCGATCGCCAAATTATTCGATATTAAGGATTAACAGCCTCCACTTCTTTATAAGGTTCTTAACAGTAATAGGTCCGGCGTGGAGCCGGACCTATTATTTTGTCGTATACTACCGGATGGCGAAGCTCCAGCTATCATCTTTTGACGATCCGCCGGATCACCACGCTGCCGTCCGACAGTTGGATGCGCAGGCTGTAAACGCCCGGCGCCAGACCTTCCAGGGGAATGATCGTGCTGCCGCCGGTCGGGTTATTCTTCTGCCATACGCCGATGCCGCTCATGTTCACCAATCGCAGGGAATTAATGCTGCCGGCTCCGCCGTGGTTCAATAAGGCGTGGTCGTGCGTGGGGTTGGGAGAGACCACCAGCTGGCTGATCTCCGTATAGGGGCGCAGCACCACCACTTTGCTGTAGCTGCTATGCCCGTCCAGGTCGCGTTGCAGGACGCGATAGTAATATTTATTACTGCCGGTGGCCGGGACCTCGCAATGATAGCCGGTAAGTCCTGCCGCCGCCACCGTGCAGCCATCGTTGAAATGTGTGCCGTCGATGCTTGCCTGAACGATATAGTCCCTGACCTTCTCTTCGTCCGCCACCTGCCAGCTCACGACGGCCCGGGTAGGATCGACCCATTGGGCCGTTACATTGACCCAGGTGAGGGGCAAGGGCGCGACACCCTGCTGGATGAAGAAATTGCTGAAGCTGTTGACGACGATCTCGATATAGTAGCCCCCGTTAACAGCTTTCCAGGACAAGGGAGTGAGGAACTCATCTCCCGCAACGGGCGTATAGGCGGACGGGGCGTTATTGCCAGAGCCGGGTTGTTTGACCACACCGAGGTCGCCCGGGTCCCCGATAGCGGGGTTGGCCGCTTTCAGGGCATCGAATTCCCCCGTGGTAAAGAAGAGGCGGACGTTGATATTGGCCGCTCCCGCAGGATTATGTTCCGGCGTGATCAGATAATTCCGGTTCAGGTAGGCCTTTCCATTAGCGGTACGGATAGCGCCCGGATTTTCATACACGTTGACCGACATAGCTCCTAAATTATAGTTATCCAGGATCTGAATTACCGGTGAGGTATAGCCGGTAAGGTTATTATAGGCGTCGATCGTACTGTAATTTTTGCTGTTACCTAAAAGGACGATCGGGAAGGCCGTGGTGCTGAAATTACTGAGCGGCTGCACTTTTTTGTCGAGCGGCGTATAGTCCACGACGTTTAAGCTATCCAGGTGACGCATAAATACATTGGTGCCCGTGTTCGGGCTTGCCGGAAGGACCCGGGTGTCCTGCCAGCTTACCACGCCGCTGCCGTCCACGGGGTCCAGCGCCACATAGGGCAGGTCAGGGTAGTAATAAGATCCATTGGTAATAGGAGTGCCGATAGGTTTCCCCATAGCTCCCCAGGCAAGCTGGGCGCCATTCGTAATAGGGCTTACCCGGATATACTGGCCATATTCCCGGATATAGAACAAGGCATTCCCCGTGGGGTTGACGGTGATGGCAGGGAAGTCATAGGTGATAGAAGAGCCGCCGAAACCGGTATTGAGCTCTTTGCCGATGAGCTCGCCCTGGTTGGAACTGGCTTTAATGACCACGGCAAAGGAGTCGGCCGACTGTCTTTCCACGGCCAGGTGTTGCAGGCGAACGTCCCTGCCGCTACCGGCCACATAGAGCAAAGAAGCAGCGAATATCTGGCTACCCCCGCCTGCCAGGGAAAAATCATTGTAATAGGTGCTGGTCGCCAGGAGCGTATCCCGGAAAAAATTCAGCTTATTGAGCTGCGCCGGCGGATTGGGATTATAGCCTATGACGACATTATCATAGGAAGCGCGCTGGTAAGGCACGCTATCGTATTTTTCCACGAGGCCGCCGAAACCCTTCACGATAAAGGGGGTCACCGAATTGCCATCCAAGCTTCGCGTGGTAACGGCTATCAATTCCGCGTTGATATTGCCTGGCGTCGTCACGGTGACGCCTTTGGGGTAATTATAATCATAGCCGCCCTGGTCCAGCAGCAGGTACCCATTGGAAAGCAGGAGATAATCGACCCACACATTATAGCCGGCGGGGGACGTGCAGTTAGCGTCGAGGGCATTGGTCCTTAATTTATAGAGCATATCCACTGTCCCCTTGGCATAATCGATCTCCACTGTGTTCGGATCGCCCGTGGGCCACTGGGTGGCGACGGTGACATGTGCGGCTTTTTTAGCCTTCCAGAGCCTGTTGTAACAAAGCATACTGCCCTGGCCGCCCGTATTTCCGTTCATGGACATGACGACACTGCAGCCGCCCTGGAGGTCGGGCCAGATATTATACTCATGAACAGTAGTGCCGGGATAAATCACCGTCCACCGGGTCGAGCCGACACAAGGCCCGGGATCTGACAGTTGGTAACCATTATCATTTGCCCTTCCGCCCCCGTTAAGCACCATTGTTCCGCTGATGTCCTTATAGTTATAGATATACACATAGTCATTGCCGAAATTCTGAACATAGGCGATATAAAAGCCGCCGGCGTCATCTGCGATCAATTCCGGCCAGGAATAGTTAGCACTTTGCCCTGATGGCGTGGCCGCCACGATATAGCCTGCGTCGGGGAAAACAGCCGTTCCATTGCTTCTCATATGCTGTACGCACATCCTTTGCCAATCGTAGGTGGCGATGCTATCGTCCGTATAGGCCATATAAAAGCCGCCCGCGCTATCGGTGGCCGCCAGGGGCCGGCTGCGGTAGTCCTCGTTGGAGGACCAGGTAAAATGCTGGTCATTCGGGCCGTTGACCACGGGTGCGCCATTGGTCGTCCAGAGGGCGACGCCGTTCTTGTCATATTTCTGCGCGTAGATATCTTTTTTAGTAGTGGCTACATCCCGGGAGTCTTCCCAGATGACAAAGTAGCCGCCATCCGGATAGCTCTTTATGACAAAGGTGTTTGCCTGCATCCCGGTGGCTGCGGAGACGGTCATGTGCAGGCTGTCGTAGAACTGGTTGGTGGTATTGCTCCATTGACCCTTTGCCAGGGTGGAAATGCCGAGGATCAACAGTAATGTAAAAAGCTGTTTCATAATAAGGCTTGAGAGATGAAAAAAAGATGGGGTGCAGGGATTGTCAGGCGGCATTTCACAGAATGAACAAATATCAACTAGTATGGGGAGTGTAAAAATCCTCTTTTTGAGTAGGCCCGCCGGCTTACACGATCCGTTCGCCGAGGGCTTTGGCGATGGCTTCCTTGCCGCAGTTGACGTGCAGCTTGCGGTAGATATTTTTCAGGTGGGAGCGGACGGTATCGAAGGCGATATTCATTTCCGAAGCGATGATCTTGATACTATATCCCTTGGTAAGCCAGAGAAGCACTTCCATTTCGCGGGCGGAAAGGTTGTATTTATTAGGCTCCATGCGAACGCGGAAGCTGGACAATACTTTTTGGGCGATCACCGGGGACATGGGCGCCCCGCCTTCCAGCACTTCCTGGATGGCGTCGAATAATTTAGCCGGGGGCATTTTTTTCAGCAGGTAGCCGTTGGCGCCCGCGCAGAGGCATTGGAATAGCTTTTCGTCGTCCTCGAATACGGTATACATGATCACGGATGTGTCTGGCCGGGCCTCCTTGATCGCCCGTACGCCCCTGATGCCGCCTTCGCCGGGCATATCAATGTCCATCAGCACGACATCTGGCTTATAGATGCGTACGATATCGGCGGCCTCGTCGCAGTGGCTATAGCTGCCGGCCACCCGGTAGTCATTCATGTTCAGCAGGTAGACCAGGGACTCCCGTAAGCGTTCATTGTCTTCGAATATAACGATGGTAACGGCCATGTATTAAAGATAGAGCATTTAGGGGATAGGCGCCTATCACTCATTTGGGTGAACAGGAGGTCCGTCGCTTATCCCGCCGGGCGTCTTACAGCATAGCGATGTCGACCAGGATCGTACAACCATGGCCCGGAGAGCTTTGCACGAGCATCTCACCCCTCCATTTTTCCAGCCTCGACCGCATATTCTTCAGGCCGTTGCGGTGGGTGAAGACGCCGGTATCGAAGCCCCGGCCGTCGTCCTTTATCTCCATGTACAGCCTGCTTCTGTCCGGCCAGACCCGGATGCTTACGTTCGTGGCGCCCGCATGTTTATATACGTTGTTGATCCCTTCTTTAAAGATGAGGAAGATATCACGGCGTTGCTCCATATTCAGCTTGCGATGGGCGAACTGTTCGTCCAGCTGGAGGGTATAATTAATATTGGCCGCGTCGAAGATCTCGGCGGCATAGCGGCGCATGCGTATCACCGTTTGCTCCAGGGTATCGTTATTGGTATTGATGCTCCAGACGATATCATCCAACGCCTGGCCGGACCGGTGCACTTCTTCCGAAATACGGTTGAGGAACACATGCGCGCCCTGCCCCTGCTTTTCGGGGATGCCCTTCCGGCTCAGTTCCGACAGCATGCTGATGTTGGTGAGGGTGGAGCCGATATCGTCGTGAAGGTCGGAGGCGATGCGGTTGCGTACCTGCTGCAGGCGGAGGATCTCCCCGATCCGGTAGCGGTAGCTGCCGTAGAGGATCCCGGCGACCAGCAGGACACAGAGGAGGATGAACAAGGGGGTGCGCCAGAACGGCGGCCGGATGGTGATCGAGAGCAGGGTGGCCGGGTCGCCGCTGTCCCATTGGCGGGAAGCTTTTACCCTGAAGGTATAGTGGCCGTGCGGAAGGTTGGTATAGGCGGCATAATTGCGGTTACCGGCGTCTATCCAGTCCTTATCATAATCCATGAGCTGATAGTAATAATGATAGCGCCCCGGCGAGACAAAATCAAGCGCGGCAAAATTGAAAGAAAGGGAGTTACTGTTATGGGTGAGCGTGAGTGAATGCAGATAGGGGACGACCGTATCTCCCGGCAGGGGCTGGTTGTTCACCATGATGCCTGTAATGGCCACCCGCGGCGGGGTATTGGTAAGGATGAGCTTACCGGGATCGAAATAGCTGAGTCCGTTGATCCCACCAAAATACAAGCTGCCTTCCGGCGAGCGATAAAAAGCGCCCGTATTGAACTCGTTGCTTTGCAGGCCTTCCTCGGCTACGAAGGAAGTAAAATTATTGCGGTCCACTTTTTCGGGGTCCTGGGGAATGGAGAAGCGGAAAAGGCCTTTATTCGAGCTCATCCACAGCGTTCCCTTCACTCCCGGCAGGATGCCGTAGATCGTATTATTAGGCAGGCCCTGCGCTTCGGTAATACGGGTAGACCGTCCCGTTAGCATGTCATAGACGGCCAGTCCCTTGCCCAGGGTGCCGATCCATATATAGGGATATTGAAACCAGGTGCATTTCAGCAGGCTGGCCGCCTCGCCGCCTGTACGGAGCGGCCCTCCCCCCTTTTCCAGCCGGCGGGTCCGGGTATTGAAGAAGCGGATGCCGTTCTGTTCGAAGCCGACGCACAGGATGCTATCGTTGATGCGGGTCAGGGAGCGTACATTATTCTCCGGCAGGCGGCCCCCATCCCGGGAGGCCGTATCGAAATTCGCCAGGAGGCCTCTCTCCTTATCGAAGAGGCAGAGGCCCGCATTGCGGGTTCCCATCCACAGGCGCTGTCCGGAGTCCGGCAGCAGGCACCAGATGGTATGATCGGGCAGCCGCAGTTCCGGGGAGGGCGCCTGGGGGTGATACCATTTTTTTATCGCCCTCGTCCTGGGATCGAGGATCAGGAGCCCGTTACCCTGTGTGCCCACCCAAAGGTCTTCCCCATTCATCAAAAGGGAGACGACCCGGTCGTAATTGCTGGTGCCCCTGGTGTAGGGGAGGAAATGTTTGGTGAAAAAGATATTGTCCCGGAGATTGGCATAGGTGAGGCCGCTGTTGGAAGTGCCGATCCACACCCCTCCCGTCTTATCCGTCGTCACGGCCCTTACCTGGGCGATGGAGATATTCTCAGGTACGTTCGTTTTCGAGACTATTTTAAAATTGTTGAGCCGGTGATCATAATAGTTGGCCCCGCCTCCGTCCGTACCGATCCAGATGCCTCCGTTCCGGTCTTTGTCGATGCAGAGTATATCGTTATACGAAAGGGAAAAAGGATCTTTCTTATTGGCCATGAAATGTTCGACGGCGCCAGCGGAGGGATCGATCACGAACAGACCATTACCATAGGTGCCGGCCCAGATACGTCCCTCATCATCCGCCTGCATGGCGAATACCACCAGGTCGCCGGGGAGGTCGTCCTTTTTGCCGGGTCCGTTCATGGGACGAAAGACGCTATCTCCTTTCTTTCGTAAAAAGATGCCTTTCCCGTAGCTGCCGATCCAGTAATTCCCTTCCGCGTCTTCTTCCATAACGCTGCAGGAAACGGGCGTGTCGCCACGCGGATCAATAAAGTGCTGGCGCACCAGCTGCCGTCCATCCGTGGCCACCAGTCCTTCATCGGTGAGGATCCAATGCAGTCCCCGGCTATCTTCGAAAAGGGCCTGTACCTGCCAACCGGGAAGAAGGAGAGCCGACGGACCTTTTTGCTTATTCCCGTAATGCTTCACTTCTCCTGTTACAGGGTTACAATAAAAGAGGCCCTGCGACTGGGTGCCGATCCACCAGTTACCCTGGCGGTCTTCCAGGAAACAGGTCACCGGCCCTAAGGGCATGCTGTCCTTGCCGATGCGCGTGAGAGGGGTAATAGATTCCGTCAGCAGGTCGAGCTTTTCCAGTCTTCCTCCGCTGGTGAGCAGCCAGAGGCGATGGCCCGAGCCGCTGATGACCTTACCCAGGCGGCTGCCGGTGGGAGTGGTAACATCGTCGAAATTCCTCCGTATGACCTGGAATTCTTTTCCGTCGTAGCGGTTAAGGCCGTCCTGGGTGGCCAGCCATACAAAGCCTGAGGGATCCGTGCGGATATCCACCACGCTGCTTTGGGAAAGACCTCCGTCTATGCCGATGCTGCGAAAGGAAATGGAATGCGGCTGCGCCACTGTCCATAAAGGCAGTAAGAACAAACCGGCTACAAACCAATCCTTACACATGGGACAAATGTAAACTTTATAGGGTTTTCCCTAACTTTCCTGCATGAAAAAGGTCCTTTTCTTCCTGGCTACCCTATGGAGCACCCATGTGATCTCCCAGCCCGGCGGCTCCGATCCTTCGGTTACCTGCACGGCCCATTGGAAAAAAGGGGAAGAAAGGATATTCACCATTTTCCAGACGAACTATTCTACGGCTGAGGAGAGCACCCCCCTTTTTCACTTTGAATACGAAGCGACCGTGACCGTGCTGGATTCCGGTGCGCAAGGCTATACCCTGCAATGGGCCTTTCATCTGCCTGACCTGTTAAAGGAAGCCCGCCCGAAGCTGGCGGATTCGCTACCGGTGTATGAGGGTTTGAAGATGATCTATCATACCGATCCGGCAGGGGCATTTAAGGACCTTGTCAATTGGCAGGAAGTGCTGAACGCCTATGTAAAAATGATGGAGATCCCTTTACACAAGCCTTTGGACAGTACGATGCAGGCATCGCTGGAGCAGACAAAAGCCCTTTTCAATACCAGGGAAGCTGTGGAAGGCGCACTGATAAAAGAGATCCAGCTATTCCATACTCCCTATGGGCATCCGTTCACGACCCGTGCGAAGGCATTCAGCTCGACCCTTCCCAATCCCTGGTCGAAGGAGCCCTTGCCGGGCATTCAAACCTGGCAGATCACCGGGATGAATGAAGGGCCTTCCTATATCCTCGGGGGCGAACAGGACATCGATAGCTCCGGCATCCAGGGGGTCATGAAAAATATAATGAAAAATACGCCGGCCGGAACGGATAGCGTCGCCCGGGAGATCGGGCAGGCCCTGGCCCAGCTGAAGATCCATGACAGGAGCAGCTACCATATCGATCGCAGTACAGGATGGGTCAATAAGGTGGAATATACCCGAACCGTGCAGATCGGCAGGCTCCTCAAAAAAAATACGTATGAAATATCCTTTAAGCAATTATAGACGTTCCTGCCGGCCGGCGGGAGGAGGGATCTGCATTCTAAAAAAGCGTACCTTGTTTTTCTTAATGGCTGCGTATGAAAAAACGAACGTTCATTAAATTATCTTCTATGATGATGGCAGGCGCCACCGTATCTCCGCTCGTCGATTGGGCCCAGGATGACAAGCTAAAGAATTGGGCCGGGAATTATACCTACAGCAGCTCTCCCCTGCTGCAAGCCGGATCTGTCGAAGAGGTCAGGACGATGGTGAAAAAATATCCCCGGCTAAAGATATTGGGTACCCGGCATTGTTTCAATAACATCGCCGATTCGAAAGACCATCTCCTTTCGCTGAGCCGGCTGAATAAGATCCTGTCGCTGGATACGAAGGCCCATACGGTAACCCTGGAAGCCGGCGTGCGCTATGGGGAGCTGGCCACCTGGCTGAACGATCGCGGCTATGCACTGCATAATCTCGCCTCTCTTCCGCATATCTCCGCAGCAGGCGGTTGCGCCACTGCCACACATGGCTCGGGCGTCCATAATGGCAACCTGTCCTCTGCCGTCAGGGCGATGGAGATCGTCACGGCCGGGGGGGATGTAGTGGAATTATCCGCCGCAAAGAACAAAGAAATATTCGAAGGCGCGGTCGTCCATCTCGGCGGCCTTGGCGTCGTGACGAAAATAACCCTGGCCATTCAGCCGACCTTCCAGGTAAGCCAGCACGTTTATGAGAACCTGCCCATGCAGCAGCTGGAGCATCATTTCGAAGCGATCATGTCAGCGGGCTACAGTGTCAGTCTCTTCACGGACTGGCGCAATAAAAATATCAATGAGGTCTGGATAAAGAGCAGGACAGGGGAAGGAAAGGGATCGCAGGGCGGGGCTCCTGAATTCTACGGAGCGAAGGCCGCCACCGAAAACCTTCATCCCATCAAGGGCATTTCCGCGGAGAACTGTACGCCGCAGATGGGTGTGCCGGGCCCCTGGCATGAACGGCTACCCCATTTTAAAATGGGTTTTACACCCAGCAGCGGAAAAGAATTGCAGTCGGAATATTTCGTTCCCCGGGAAAGGTCTTTCGAAGCGATACAGGCTATCGAGAAGCTGCACGAAAAGATCTCCCCGCATTTATTGATCTCGGAGATCCGTTGCATCGCGGCGGATGGGCTCTGGATGAGTCCCTGCTACCGCCAGGCCAGCACTACCCTCCATTTTACCTGGCAGCCGGACTGGCCGGCCGTCAGCAAGCTATTGCCCCTGATCGAAGAGCAGCTGGCCCCCTTTCATGGGAAGCCACATTGGGGTAAATTGTTCACCACTCCCCACGCCCGCATCGCCTCTCTCTATAGCAAGCTCCCGGAGTTTCAGAAGCTGCTGGCCTCGCACGACCCGAAGGGCAAATTCAGGAATGACTACCTGGATAAAGTGATCTGGGGCAGCTAGAAAGAGCTAAAAAAGCTAAAACATAATCTTTTCACTATCAGCCCAATACCGCAGGCACCTGCGAAAAGGCTTTAGCATCCCGCTGGGGGAAGTGGGTATATATACGGTATCTAATTACGTAACTCCATGGGATACAATTCAATCCCCGTCATTTCCGTTCTATTAACTACAAGTTTACGCTTAGACAAGAAAATATGTGCCTGACCCGGTTACATATCCACCTTCAGAACCTACTATTATATGAAAGTCGCGGACAAATTCACAGACGCCGAGCTGATAGCAGCCATCAGTGAGCAAAAAGACCTGAACAAGGCCATTTTATCCCTGTACCGGCAATATTCCGAGACTACCAGTTCTTTTATTATTCATTATGGCGGAAGTCAGCAGGATGCCGAAGATGTTTTCCAGGAAACGGTGATGGCCTTTATAGAGATCGTAAAGAAAGGCAGTTACCGGAAAGAAGCCAGCATCAAGACCTTCCTTGTATCCGTAGCCAGGAACATCTGGTTCAACGAGATCAAGAAAAGAGAAAGGTCGGGCTTCCGGGAGAAACAATTCGAGATCGGGCGTGATCAGAATGAAATGGACGTCAGTCACCAGATCGGTGACCTCGAAAAGAAAAAGCAGCTGCGGGAACTCGTGAACAAGTTAGGCGAACCGTGCAGAAAGCTGCTGATGTTGTTCTACTACGAGAACCTGTCCATGAAAGAGATCGTCGATCACCTGCCTTATGAGAACGAGCAGGTCGTACGAAATAAAAAATATAAATGCCTGCAGCAGTTGATGGGGATCCTGAAAGAAAACCCTGCGATTGCCAGTCAGATCAACGAGAACCTTAAATAAACGAATAGTTAAATAAACAAAAAATGGCACAGCATCAAACAGAATTGTTAATAGATCACCTTGATAACAGCTTGCTGGGCAAGGGATCTGTTGAAGCAGAACAGCTGATCGTAAACGATCCTGAAGCCGCACAGGAATGGCACTTCATCAGAATGGCCGTAGACGCGGTACAGAACGCTGCCCTGTATGAACAGGTAGGATCTATTAAAAAGGAATGGCAGGCCACTCATTCGACCGCCAGACCCGGAAGCGCCGTTATCCGGACCATCTATAAGAATGTATTACGTGCAGCCGCCTGCGTCTTTTTAGTGGCAGGAGGAGCCGCGCTGTATAAATATACTACGGCCACTTCTTCCGGGCTCTATGAGCAGTATTATTCTGCTTACGACCTGAACGCCAGCCGTAGCAATGAGAAACAGGATGCCCTGGAGCAGGCTTATAACAGCAGGGATTGGAAGAAAGTGGTGACCCTGGCAGGCGCCCTGAAAGAAAAGAACAACAAAGCATATTTCCTCACCGGGATAGCCGATATGGAATTAAAGAATTACAACGAGGCCATAGGGAAATTCCAGCAGATCATTGCCGCCAATGTACAGACCGGGGCCGATTATTTCCAGGATGAGGCTGAATACTACCTGGCGATGAGCTGGCTGGCCCGCAACGATGTCAACGAAGCCATGCCCCTGCTGGAAAAGATCAAGGCCAATAAGAGCCACCTGTACTACGAAAAGGTCTCCAAAATGTCCTTTACCGACCTGAAGATCGTTCGGTATAAGAATCTTAAATAGCTGAAAATCAATAAAGTAAGAATAATATTAAAAATTCTTACTTTATTGGTTACGTTCTTCTCTCCTGTATGTACTATTATATGTAAGCGGTTCTTTGAAAGTTGAAAGATCGAAAACAGACCAAAAAAAAATCCTGATAAACCAATCCAATTCCATGAACCATTTCCTTATCCGATGAAAAAACGACCTTATCCAGATGAAACCAATGAAACATCCTTATCCGAAAGACCGATCCAATTCCAAAGAAAACCCTCCTTGTCCGAATGAAACCAATGAAACGTCCTTGTCCTGAGAAACCATCCAAGTCCGACCGAAGAACGACCTTATCCAAGTGAAACCAATGAATGTCCTTATCCGAAAGACCGATCCAGATCCACCGAAAACCATCCAGTCCAGCTGAAAAACGTCCAATCCAATCCATGAACATTTCCTATCCGAATGAAAGCCGTCCAAACTATGAACCATTCCAAATCCGATGAGCTATTCCTATTCCCATGAAAAAACCATGAACAGGGTATCACTATGAACATCATTTCCCATTCCACTTGAAAAACCGCGATCGATAGAAGATTGTCACCCCAAAAGAAATTACCAGAAAAGTTATCAGAAGGAACCATTTGAAAGTATTGCCCGTACTTCCATAAAGAGGTCCCGAATCTCCGATCAGCACCAGGTGCGACCAGTAGGCTGGACTTTTATTGATCGCATCGCTGCCCAGATAATCCAGTTTAGCCTGCCGCAATGCCTTTGACCTCGTATAGCCTTTTTGCAGGTAGATATGGAATTTCTGCAGGATAAAGGAAGTCGCCTTATCGTCGGCCTTCCACAGACTATTCACCGTACTTTCGCAACCTGCATATGCGAAGGCTCTCGCCAGGCTGATAACGCCTTCATTACTCACCAACTCTCCCTGTCCCGATTCACAAGCACTAATGATCACCAGTTTCGTAGCATTCAGATCCAGCCCGTAGAGCTCTTCCAGGAAGAGGCGATCTTCGATAGAAGACCCTTTTGCCGGATAGAAAGCGATAAAGGAGGCCGCCGCGTTATTGACCGATGATACGGCATGCGTAGCCAGATGAACGATGGGATATTTATTGATCTCCCGCAGGAACCGCTGTTTGGTCGCCTGGCTATCCTTATACAAGCTTCCCTGCAAGCCCGCGATCTCTTCCATGGAGGCCGGCAGCCTGTTAAAGGATTCAGACCCCTGGCTGGCAAAAGGAGCGAAGGCGAACACTTTTCCCCGCTGATCCTCCCGTTGGTCTCCGCCGGAACGCATCGATGTCCCTTCCCCGATCAAACGGGAAGAGAAGCGGTAGCTGATCGTCGTCGTTTCCAGCAATGTCTTCACGCCTCCTGCCATCCCATCGCCTCCTTCCGCCCCGCCGCCGTCAACGGCCGGCAACGATTCGAAGGGAAGGAAACAGAGAAATCCATCCGGCACGATGATCCATTCGTCTTTTCCCGGAAGGGCCGCCTGTATGGGACGGATCAGCTGGCGATAAAGGCGTGAACCGATGGCGCCGCCCTTAAACTTCCTGCCGTTCTCTGCCGTCTTCAGCAGGGTCAGCCAGTCTTCCACATTATGCTGCAATCCGCTTAAAGAGTCTACTCTTGCATAGTTGAAAGACGAGCGGGTAAGGAGGAAAATATGCAGTGCGCCGGAGGCGGCATAAAAGCTGACGAGGGCCTGCCTGTCATCCAGCCTATCCTGCAAATCCTTTACCGGCGGCGATGCGTCCTCGTATTTCAGCTTGTAATAATCCCCGTTCTTTTCCAGCTCCTTTTGCAAATGCGATAATTCCATCTCATACCCGCCTTTTTCACGGGCGAGATCTTCCATCTCTTTGC
>Ga0307517_10001408_pt1 | contig 40451 bp, 46 predicted proteins | sample 23_EM_MG_FD_194515 | JGI IMG/M metagenome (GOLD analysis project Ga0307517, IMG submission 194515) | Populus trichocarpa ectomycorrhiza microbial communities from riparian zone in the Pacific Northwest, United States - 23_EM | ecosystem: Host-associated > Plants > Roots > Unclassified | place...
AATAGTGCAGAATTATAAGCGCGTCCGCAAAAAACCTGTTTTCTCGGTCCACTTGTCACAAGTCACATCAGTGACCCTCGGATTCCCACGATCTGGCGGCATCGCTGCTGCACCGGCCAGCAACCGTAAAAAAAACCGGCAGTCACCCTGCCGGAAGTCTTTCAGCACAGCGGGAATTTGAGTTACTGGGGTGGAACACTGTATACTACACTGACGTTGAGGATATTGTGATGGCTCTTTTGTACGACGATGCGCACACGAGCGGGTAAAGGTCGATACGATGAAGCCAGTGAACTTAAGGTGCATTTGACATCTATACCTTTGTGCACTGCTCGTCTCCTCGGGATAGGATGATTGATTTTCTCTGCTGTGTGTTTGCCAGCTCGAATGTCGCCACCGCCGATTGATGTGAGCTGAAGAAGTTACAGCAACGGTGGCTGACAGCGCTGAAACTTCAATCAAAAACCTTTCATCGAGTGCGAATTTGGTCAATACCCTCAACAGACTGGATGCATTTGGGATTGATTTTCTCACTGAACTCGAGTTACCCCCATGATATGGAACACTCCTTTTCTGCAAAGGATATTGCCCGCAATGCGATTACACAGACTGTGAACTAGTACTTTCCGATGTATGTCGGATGGTCCACTCTGCTTTCCGGGAATATTTGTGTTGCCCCGGGACCGTTGATTTATAGTTGCACATTCCCGAAGGGGTCCTGAAGGCTGCGAATAAGAAAATCTGTTCGTACATCTTGCATACATCCTCCACTCCGCAACTGATTCAATCAAGAAATTCCGTTCTATGTTGCAAGAATACCGTTCCGCCCTTCGTGCCGCTGGCAGAATGACACTTCATCAGCAAAACAATCGTGATGCTGTGGTGCTGTGGGGGGCGTTTAGTGGCGTTTAATTGCCTTTTGAGGTAATTAAACGCCCGCCACAGCACCACAGCATCACGACGTTTTGCTGATGTTAGGTGCGCGCCAGGGTAAGATAATTGATTTCGACAGAAACCCGCATTCTGATCCTACCACCCCGCCTATCTACACAATATATAAATGTAATGTTACGGAGTGGACCCGTACCGGGCTCTGCCGCTGGTCGGCCCTGCACCTTATACAGTTTCGGCCGCCCGCTGGGAAAGGAAGCCCTGCCTTTACCCCAGAGCCGCCACACTCTCCTATCTCTTCGACATCGGAAACATCGTAAGCAGGAGACAACCCCTCTACTTCACAGCTAATAAGCATCCCAGATGGAGGTCTTTATGTGGGGGCTCAGCTACTCCGCCACCAAAGAACAGGTAATCGTCGAGATTGCCCAGATTCTTCGTGGCGGCGATTACCTCGAGTTATGGGGTTCGATTCCACCCAACCTCGAGGTCCTACTCCATAGGAGTAAAAGGTCCCGGACCGGCCACAACGGGACCGGGAGGTTCACCGTCGCAGTTCCAGACGTGGCGATTCGATTCCTCCAGGAGTATGGGGGAGACCACCCTCTCAGAACCGTCCAGTGTACCCAGAGGCGGATCTCCTTCAAGCTATCGAAGGACGAACCCCGCAAGGACATCGTCGAAAAACTTCGACGTACTCCTTACATCGATCCCCACGCCGAGGCAGAGAGGCAGAGAAGAATCACTCAGGCAGAAGAAAATCAGATACCCATCCGTAGGATTGAATTCGGGTGGGAGTGCAGGGACGCAGTCTTTTCCTGCGAGTGGGAAAAGACCCTTGACTCACTATCCCCCCTGGGTTACGATGAAGACCGACGGGAGTTCAGAATCACCTTTGGCTTGAAATCAATTATCCTACGGTCGACACAGATTAATTGGACGTCCTGTGGGATAGACGATACTGTCCCAGTCATCTGTTTCGGCCTCGAGTCCCACCCTATTTTTGAGGAAACCCTGGCGGTCTCCCAATTCAATCCAATCCAGGTCACGCCCACCACCCCCCAGCCCACCACTTTCACCAGAACGAGGATATCATCACTCGACCATGATCACGAGCGGATCGTACCCTACGTATCACTCGCTGTCCGTTTCGTATGTGATTCCCCAAGGTCTCTAGAGATGTTCCGTACGCTCTGTCGGATTAGTCCCCTTGGAAAAGCATCGGACGACATCTACCACAAGGAATATCGACGATTATTTTCTGCGGAACTCATACAGCGGTTCGAATCCTGGTTGGCCCAACTCGATTTCGAGGTCGCATTTCAGGTGGAAAAGATCGTGCGGGATGCTCAAGCCGACTTTCGAGAAATATTGTCCCTCCGAGAGGAAGTGGAGGACCTCGTCCGGTTAAAGGGCGTGAAACATACCGTCGGCGTTCTACGCTCGTTCCAATCTGCACTCAAAGGATCTACCTGGGATGCCAACCCTAATTACATCCTCGCCCTGTTCTACGCAACCGCAAGGGAATACGTGCCAGAAACCAAGAGCCTCGCCGATATGGCATTAGAAGACACCTTCTCGTGTTATCACGTCTCTGCGACGCCCACAGCAATGAAACTCAGTGGTCCATTCCAGGAACGCTCCAACCGAGTCTTCCGAAGGTATCCAGACCGCCACCCGTGCTTCATCCGAGTGACATTTGAGGAGGAGACCCGCCTGCAGCTTCGCTTTGATCGAGAGGTGGAGGCGGCGACGGTGCCGCCTTCGTGAAAAGGCGATATGGCAAAATCCTTGGCGAAGCTGGGCTGAGAATCGGCGGGCGAGGGTACTGGTTCCTTGCCTACTCGCAGTCGGCCCTCAAGGAGCATTCCGTGTGGTTTATGCGCCCATTTAGGAACGACGATCGTGTATTGGTTGACCCCGCCTTCATAATCGACTCGCTTGGAGACTTCGCTAACGCCCCCGACCCAAAACTCATCTATTGTCCAGGAAGATATGGAGCTAGGATCAGCCAAGCATTTACTTCCACAGACTCTGGTGTCTCCATCCAGCCGGAGGAAATTCGGGAAATGGACGACATCGAGGTATTCAAGACCCCGGGGGATCCCTCCTCCGGGAAATGGAATTTCACCGACGGAGTTGGAAAAATCTCACCCGAGCTAGCAAAACTAATTTGGGATACCATGCGCGAGAGACGGCGAAATGCAAGACGAGTCCGCATTCCCCCGACGTGTTTCCAGATTCGATTTCAGGGTTGCAAGGTAGGCATGCTACTCTGTTATTTTTCTTCAAAATCCATACTGACGTAATGAAAGGGAATGGTTAGTGTCGACTACCGCCAAAAGGGGCGCGAACTGGTCCTCCGCCCTTCGATGATCAAGTTCCAAGCACCAGAATGGTCAGAGATCGAGATTGCCCGAGCGTTCGACCACCCCAGTCCTTTCTACCTCAACCGGCCACTAATTATGGTCCTCGAAGCCCTTGGGGTTCCGTATCACATCTTCAAGGAGTACCAGGATGGAGCCGTGAGGGAAGCTCAAGACTCCAGGCAGGATTTTGAACGGTCTGGTCGTTTACTTGAATCGTTTGGTCTGGGTGCATCATTCCGTCTCCCCTCCGTCATGTACCACCTACACAAACTCGGTGTGCCGATGCAGAAGGACCCATTCTACAAACATTTACTTGACTTCGCCATCAATCACGTTCTTCGAGAGCTCAAGCACCATGCTCGGATTCCGATCCCTGGGCACACTTTAGTTGGGGTTGCCGACATTCACGGGTGGCTTAAGCCTGACGAAGTCTTTGCCTGTGTCGTCGATCAACGGACGAAGAGATTGGAGTATCTTGAAGGCGATATGGTAATTACCAGGTATTAACTCCCTTCTCACCCAATCTGCCCACCATCTGAGCCAACATAGGTCTCCCGTAATCCATCCAGGGGACGTGCAAATTGTCAGGGCGATCGGGAAACCACCCCCTGGTTCTCCTTTCGAGAAGGAGCCATTGCCAAACGCCGTTGTCTTCTCCATTAAGGGTATAACCTCATCCCTTCGTCGGATTGCGTCCACGCTCAGAGAGTATCGTACAGGTGATCGACCGATCCCCTCAAAAACAGGGGGTGGGGATCTCGATGGGGATGTTGTAAGTGACCTAACTTTTGATACTCTCGCCCACAGTTCACTCCGGGATCTAGTATAACATTGCTGCATTACATGATCTGCCCATCCAGGGGCCTCGCCCGGCAGCCGCTTATACCGACGCACCAAAGAGACTGCTTGACCGGAAGTGTACTATGGGCGACGTTGCCGAGTTTGTGACGGATTGCATCAACTCAGACGTGAGTGTTCTTTGCGTAAGTATACCACAGGCTGACCCCTCACAGGTTTTGGGTCTTGTGGCAATAAACTGGCTGATCATCGCAGATCAAAGTGACGCGTCCGTCTTCGACGAGGACTGCATGACTTTGGCACAGCTACACAGTGACGCCGTCGACTACCCAAAGAGTTCCACCCCCGTTCCACAGGGCAAGATACCGAGGCTCAAATTCAAGGCGAAGCCAGACTGGAATCAACCAGAGACCATGAGCGATAGAAAGAGCCCCAACTACTATGAAAGTCGGAGGGCCATTGGCCGACTGTTCAGGGCGATTGAGTTGCCCGCTCTTGATATCGTTCGGAGGGTGCACGAAACACAGCGGAAGAAGCTACAAGAGGAGGAGGAGGACCACTTGGTAGCTCAGTTCGGGCGGATCAGCTTGCGGGATGATGATCAGGTCGACGTCGCTGTCTATGGTCGCATTACTGATTTCATCGATGCAGACGTCGACCCTGATCATCGTGCCAGCGCATTTGTCCTTTTTGACAGGTATACGGCGGAACTCAAACTGATCTGTGCTTCTCACACCATTTCATACCGTCGCGACGCCATGCTTACCGAAGAGGAAGTGGCTGTCGGTACAATCGTTGCAAAGACCTCCCAGCCGCGGCACCGACGCGACATGATCTCGAAGTTGAGAGATCAAACGAGTCTGCAAGTGAAGGGTGTCAGGAACGAGCTTATTTCTGAAGAGGACGGGTTCGAGACTAAGTTGCGTAAGGCGTGGGCGTTGTGGAGGGTGACGCAGGAGGAGAGGGAAATGATGGGAGCGAGAACCTTAGGCTTGGTTGCTTTGGGTGTTATCTTTGACACGATCAAAGAATTCGAGGAGGAAATGAAAGTCTATCACTAGGATACGTATGTTGCACCATTGTACATTTACTAGGACTCGGGCTCTGAATGCGTGAATCGTGATATTCCCCCAGTTCTAAGCAGCATTTCGCAGAACTGATCAGCGAATATTAGCAGCGATACACAGCTAGAGCCCTTTCACTTCACTCACTCAAAATAACGGAGTCACCCCTAAGGGACACATTAATTTGGTGCAGACACACACCGTAACATGGGTCTCACCTAAGGAACATCTTGCTGATGAACCGATCTTTGTTCACTGGCCTCTTATTCTTGCCTTTTGGTACCTCTGTTCACATCTGGGGCGTATGATATCAGTGGGTTCGTGGGGAACTGGAATATCAGCGTTTCACCCCCTTCACATTCTCGAGGACCTGTGGGCCGAGTTAATCACTGTTGTGTAGCATAACGCGAGCGCGCACCATATTACTGCGCCTGTCAAAAGCCTTGACCCTCGCCAGTAACTTCTTGTTGTTTCGCAGTAAAATCAACACCTGAGTGTGGTTTCGAACCGCTTGCTGGAGGACGGACAATGGTTCATGGCTGATCTCGTGTTCTTCGAGTGCTCGCAGCTGAACCTCATAGTAAAGATTTCATAAATAAATAGAAATCCAACTCGGATTTTGGAACATGCGCGTATCGGCTAGAAAACGCGGTGGTTAGCCACGGTTTGCGGATGTGATGAACTGTTTTTCAGGTGGGAGGCGTGTACCTCATGGTGGACTGGTGAAAGGGTCTGCCACAGCGTCTCTCTGGTGATCGACTTTTCGTCTGTTTCTCCTCAGCCTCGAAAAATGGCCCGCTTAAAACAAAAGGGCAAGGCCGGTACCGCCAAAGCCTGTGTCACACGCTCAGCCGCCGTAAAGAAGCTTCAGACCTCCCCCGTGGATTTCCGGAGGTTATGCATCCTGAAGGGTGTGCGATTGTGCTACGGAAAGTCACCACTCACCAACTTTGAGATATACAAGTATCTTCCCCCGTGAACCTCGGCATCGGAAGAAGGCAAACCGCTCCAACGTCATTTTACTACGCCAAGGATATCGCTTATCCCGCTCACGAACCTGTACCGGGGAAGCTTCGGGAACATAAGGCGCTTGCGTTAATTCATGTCGAGTGAATAGATCGCGGGTCACACAAAGACCGATTAACGGGTCTGAGACCTGAGGTCTGACCGGCCCGACCTTTGGCACACAAGAGCGCCGTGATGGGACTGGCAACCATGACTGGAGGACAACTCCCTCCCCAGCCAACTCTTCCCCCGGCCGATGCTCTCCTTGCCCCTTGTCCTCCTTCTCTTCTAACCAGCTATGGATCACATTCCTACAGATTACACTCTTCTGAAGGCGAGACACCCCCGCTTTCCCCGTGATCTATCTGATCACCTCGGCTGACTTGCTGTGTGTATCGTGTTAGGTTATTATTTTAGGTGACAGTGGGTCAGTTCACTCCCCCTCGACTCTTCGCACTCCCGCAGAGGCTGATGCCTCGAACCAAGTGTCGGAAAGACATCGCTCATGAACCAGTTTGTGGACAAGACGTTCAGCAACCAACACAGGGCGACTGTCGCACCCGATTCGTTCGTCCCTTACCCCTTCGCATCCCGTTCCAGGTTCACTGATTTCAAATCGCTCTTCAGCCTAACGAAGGATATCACGATCGATGGCAGCTTGGTTAAGATTCAGGTGCAGATCTCGCATCCGTCGACAGCGCACACATCCCAAGATATACAGGTCTAATACGTTCCCTGTTATCGACAGTTGTGGGATACTCCTGGTCTAGAACGATACCAATCCTCCGCCCCAAATTTCTACCGCGACGCATACTGCTGCGTTATCGTTTACGACGTCGGCGACTCCGAATCGTTCGAGACCTTGGACAATTGGAGGGACGATTTCCTCATCAATACGAACCAGGACCCTGGGAGTTTTCCCTTCGTCGTGTTGGGTAACAAGATCGATGTAGAGGAGAATAAGAGGCTGATAACCCAGGAACGCGCAATGGCTTGGTGTCAATCCAAGGGCAACATACATCACTTTGAGATATCCGCAAAGGAGGTCATCAATGTCGAGGAAGTGTTCCGGATTATCGCCAAGAGCGCTTTGTATAAGGACCAGGAAGGGCGATGGTCCGTTGATTCGACCATCCTCCCGGACGTTAGTGGTTTGCACCACCCACCCGAGAATCCGAACGAACAATCGCGATTCGGCATCGACTCATTACAGAACACTGGCCGTTCTCCTCAAACATCGCTTTCACCTGACAGCACTCGTACTCATGACGACCTCCCATCGTTTACGGTCAGCTCGGCCTCAGATCCGTCCACTCCCGTCGACTTCGACGCACCGGCCTGCAAACGTTTAATCAGTCACACCCTCTTGCCGCACGAGGTGATCTCTCTAATTGAGACGATCTTCGCGAGCAAGGATGAAGTTAAGACGATCCGTGGCCTCCGTGGGGTCGACGCTCAGACCTTTATCGATGTGATACACGAGGTACGCCCCGCACCCCTCCAGTTGTGAGACACGGCCTGATTACCTCCACCCTCCTCGACTTCTTCACACCCACTGGCCAGGCTCTGGACCTCCCGGACCTACCGCCGCGGCTCCGGGCGAAGTGTCTGAGTGCCTTATGCCGGATATGCGGTCGCCAGGTTTTGCTCCCGAGATCAGTACACATCCCACTTTGTTACAATCGATCGGATACCCCACTGTATCACGGCGGGTTCGCGGACGTGTGGAAGGGTGAACACCATGGCCTTCATGTTGCAGTCAAGGTATTGAGGGTTTACACGACAAGTGACCTTGGTAAGATCGCGAACGTAGGTCCCCATAGCCCCCCCAAAAGCCTGGACTGACCACCTGGTATTGACCCGTGTAGAGGTTCTGCAAGGAGGTCGTGACGTGGGAGACACTTCGCCATCCAAATGTCCTGTCATTATTGGGAGTTACGATGGGTGATGAACAGTTCGCGATGATATCAGAATGGATGGTAAATGGGAACATCAACGAGTTCGTCAAGGTCCATAGGAATGTGAATCGGTTCGAACTTGTAGAGTCTTGCTCCTACTGTTGACTGCGATTGCCGCTGATAACCCCATCTGATAGCTCGGAGATGTTTCCAGAGGGCTGATATATCTGCACGACCAGGCAATGGTACATGGGGATTTAAAGGGGGTACGAGTCTAAGTATTGGTTTCTGCCCTACTTCCTAACGCACTTTCCATCAAGGCAAATATCCTGATCGACCAAGACGGTCACGCACGCCTAGCAGACTTCGGACTCCTCACAATCGTATCGGATCCCACAGTTTTCACAGCCTCGAGCTCCGCCACGGCGGGCGGCACAACACGATGGATGAGCCCGGAACTCCTCCATCCGGACCAGTTCGATTTCAAGGATAGTCGACCAACGAAGGAATCCGATTGTTATGCGTTAGGCATGGTTATCTACGAAGTGCTCAGCGGTCAAGCTCCCTTCACACCGTTGAAGGACTTTATCGTCATGCGGAAGGTAATCGAGGGTGAACGCCCGGAAAGACCTGAAGGAGTGAAGGGGGCGTGGTTCACGGATGATTTGTGGGGGACAATGAATCTGTGCTGGAAAACCCAGCCAAAAGATCGGCCTAGTATCAAGGTTGTACTTGAACGTTTGGAGAAGGTTTCAAGGGCTTGGAAACCACCCTCTCCGCAAGTAGGTGGAGACGCAGGGGTGGATGAGGGTGCAGAGACGGACGAGAGTGATTGGGAATCCCCGACAGAAGTGACTCCTCCAGATCAGGGCGTCCTCCAAGTCCAACTCCTCAATTACGGAGGCGCGGATCTACAGGGTATGTTCCTTCTCTGCCAAACGTCGTATAGCCTGACCCGCCGTCAATTTAGGCAGATCCTTCATTGTCTTCACACTCGGTCGTCAAATGGTTCACGAGTCTCAGATGGAGAGGGATAGACGGAATGAAGTATTTTCTGTCACAATCGCAAGTGTCACTCTTGAATACCGGAAACCTTTGTTCACTGACTGCGATCGCTTCAGCCTTCCCGCGTTGCGGCAGACTTCCAGCTCGAAGTCTTTGACGGGAACAAGATCGAGCAGGCAAAAAGCTTGGGAACCGCCAGGATCAACATCGAAGAAGCTGAGCCCTTCCGCGACCTGGAGAAGACCATCCCTTTGAGTCACGACGAACATGGGGGTAAGGGTTGGGTTCGTGTGTGTCTACATTTCCGACCGGAGGCCACCACCAGTAAGGCTTCCCAGCCGATCGGTGTTTATGGTACCGGTGTAAGTAAGAATGCTTCCGCTGGACCCGAGGATGAGGATGCACTCCCAAAACATCCTTCGAATATACGGCTTCATTCACCTACACCCGGAACTAGTTCCCGACCCTCACCGAAGTTGAAGTAAGAGACGACGTTCCACCTCGTGACAACTCTTCTTAAATTTCCTCAGACCTCCAAGCAGGAGAAACCCCGCCAACTTTGAGTCGGTTCAACACCCCTCTACGCTAGCTACGGTCACAAAACCGCCACAACATAATCGCGTCGCACAGCTGACACCACCGCCGAGGAGCCCCCTACATAACCCTCTGGGTTACCCCCCAGATAACTGGATTCCTGTCGCCGACGAGAAACAGCACACCGCGACGCCGCCACCGCACCATGTTCCACCATCTCCTGGTCCTGTGGCTATAGAACCTCTACGGTCCATTGTTGCTGAGGAGGCTACCGCGGAGACACCAACGATGAACGAAACTTCATCGGAATCGGCCTCCTCTCGATCGGCTGCGCGTGCCAAGGACTATGCTTACCATGCTTCAAACGTCCCTGGTGCTGGTGGATATGCGGATGGACGCCCCACTGAGCCCGGAATCGTGAGGATCACTGTCGTCGAAGCGGAAGGCTACAACCCAGAGGGAGACAGTCTCAGACCCTACGTGGTCTTGAAATGTGGAGACAAGGAGCGCAAGACTTCTCATCGTCCCAGGTCGACGCATTCTGAGTGTAGTTGGTAATTCTTTTTTGTCACGTTTTTGTATGTTTCTTTCTGAATGCTCTCGATTTTTAGGAACGAACAATGCGGTTTCGTGGTGAACTCAGGTCAATATAAGATCCAGGCATGGGTATACGACAACAGGATCATTGGCAGGGACAAACTGTTGGGCACTGGGGATATTGATGTAGGTTTTTATTCCTTCTGTAGGATGGTTGTTTGCCTCACGCCTTTCTTCAGATCTGGCACCATCTCAACATCGCCAACGGTATCCACTCCTCGGAGGTGCTCCTCCAGCTTATCGAAGGGCAAGGGCTATTGAAAGTTCGACTGGACTACAGCCAAGATGACTATCAACGTTTCCCACGTGGAGCCTCATTCCGATCTCTTGCCGATACCACGAATACCAAGGCCCCGAGTTCATCTTCTAGGTTCAGCCTGCGAGGCAGGCGCTTCGGGCCCGGTAGAGACGATTCTTAGACTACAAATGTGGGCTCTTCGTTTTTGGAATCCCTTTACTTCTGTATTTTCTCTCGTTGGGGCAACTTCCGTGAGATCGCTGGGATGTTGTTCTGTTTTATTGCAACGGAGAAGAACCTTTTATTAGTAGATAAGAGAGATAGGAAAGTCTGTACAAGATCACAGGACAGAGCAGCTTGTTCGTGACCTCTATTCCAGACCAATAGATAAGTAGCACCTCAGCAGCGTGAGTACTGTCGGAGCGCGAATATTGTGGCTCCGATCGGCTAAATCCGGTTTGCTCTGCTCTGCTCTGCGGTGGTTATGTGCCTGCGTCACTCGGAAAACTTCTCACGACTCCTCTCTCTGTCACCAGTGCGAACCTTCTGTGCTTCGCCCACCATCCCTCTACTGTGGTGAAAAAACAACGATGGGTTCTAGTGCCGCGGATCCAGTAACACCCTCTAATCAAGACAAGTGGGACAACAGCGGACAGAACGCTGGGGGTCCAGGTTCCGACCCAATCGGTGGGCCCGGCGAACATCCCAATGGGTCCTCTGCCGATGACCATCTTGGGGGACAGGGAGATTCTGGGTCAACGGAATACCCACAGCATCCTACCGGGAACGGCGTTGGGCATGACCAAGATGGACCAAGCGGGGGAGAAGGAAGAGGAGGGGCCTACCGAGGCGAGAAACAAATCAAGGTGCTTGCTTGCCCTCGACTTGCTTACTGATCGTTGGACTCTACCATTACCTCCCCTTATACCCCCTCCCTCTCTATTGTCGACTGTGTGGTCTTAGGCAACGAGTCAAACGCGTGGCGCACCGCACATGCGCACATACCTGCCTCGCATTCTTCGTGTTCTTCAGCTTCGCCCCTGGTCAGAGGGCACTTTTTACCTTGCTTCGGGGCTCTCTTTCGATCTCCCCTGCTTCACCTGCTTCTACCCGCTATCTATCTGCTGTTCTAACCTGGTGCTTATGCCTCCTGTCTTGTCTCCTCAGCCGAACAAGGTATATATCGGCGGTCTTCCGGAACACACTCGAAAAGAGGACTTAGAGAGCTGCTTTGGTAAAATCGGAGCAATCGTCAACGTAGAACTAAAGTACGTCGCCAAGCACACTGAAAACCCCTCACTGACTCGAGTATCCTAATTCGTAGGCTTGGGTATGGTTTCGTCGAATTCGAGAGCAGGGAGGCCGCTGAGGAAAGCGTCGCCAAGTACCATGAAGGGTTTTTCATGGGAAACAAAATTCGAGTCGAACTCTCTCATGGCGGTGGGAGGACCGCCAAGTACAATGGAGAACCTGGTGCTTGCTTCAAGTGCGGACAGCAGGGCCACTGGGCGAGGTTTGTTGGCTCTGATTGTTCAACATTTCACGCGATTGACGTCCCGGAACAGGGAATGCCCTAACCATGGAGGAAATACGCGTCGTGGAGGTCACCACAGCGACGCCCCCTTGATCGACAGAATTCAACCCTCTAGGGATCACTCCGCGCCACGGGACTACCCTCCATACAGGGGAGACGACTTTTCCAGAAACTATCCCCCTCCACGCGATAAATATTATGACTACTACCAGGCGCCACCACCCGCCAGAGATTACCGCAGACCTGCGACCCCTCCGCGGGACTATCCTCCCGGGCCTCCTCCACGCCGCGACTACGATGACTTCCGGGTGCGCGGGCCTCCGCCAGCCCGATACGACACGAGGTCATACTATCCAGAATCTGACGGTCCAGCTCCTTACCCACCGAATAGGAACTATACTCAGCCGGCTAATCGTGAGATTTACGATCGTAGAGGGCCTCCTCCCGAGAGGTACCCGCCCTACCCTCCTCCCAGCAGTGGTCGCCGTAGTCCTCCACCAGCTCGTGGTCGGGATGACTTCGATCGCCCGCCTCCACGGTAAGATCCCCCTTCGTTTCGCAACACCACCTTTTAACCTTTCCCTAGGGATTATCCTCCCCGTTCTATATCTCCTAGACTTTATGATTATCCTCCTCCCAGAACGAACCCTTCTGACGGACCGTCCAACCCTCGCTATAGGTATGCTGGTCCTCCCGGTTCCGGACGCATGACTAAAACGCCCTATCGTAGGCGCCGTTCTCAGAGTCCCCCTCCTCGTTCTAGTTCTAGTGCTTACGATCCCGGCTACCAAGGTGGTACTACTGGGCCTCCGTACTCTGGTGGCGGTCCTCCCGCTGGATATGCAGGTGGTAATGGCTATTCGGGCAGTAACCCTCCCCCAAGGAACGCTGGTGGTACTAGAGACTATCCTCCTCGCGCCTCTCGTGACAACGCAGAACCACCCCCAGGCTATCGAAGGCTGTAAAAGACGCGTCGTGCATGCATGACGTATAACCCTTGTAACTTGCGCCTGATTGTCTTACCCCGGCATTGCTTACTCGCGCTTGTGCAACACCCAACATCTCCGACATCCGACCCTCTGCTATATGGTTTTCTCGTATCTTGGTTAAATCCTCCGCTGCTATCACACACACTCCAATTACACTATATTTGACGTATCTCTTGACTTTTGATCCTGTTTTACACCTTTTCCCTCTGTTTCACTCGATGAAAGTATCCTACCATCCTTCCTATGTTCCTCTGTTGCTTCTCTCCACACTCAATATATAGTAACCACCTCAGCCCCTGGTTGCCTGCGAGCTCACCACTGGTACCTTGTGGACTTGTGCTCGTACTACACTGGCGGAATGTCCACAGAATGGATAATATGCTCGTGTCTATCCTGTGGTCCGGAGTTGTATGAAGAGGGTCAGGATGGGCTTGGTTCCCTTCTAGGTACTACAGACACTCTACAAGCCTCAGTAAAACCTCGGAAAGGAGGCTTGGGGCTTCTCGGCACACTTTGCGCTATTCCCTCGCTGGGGCGTCCTGGCTGGCTGCGGAACTTTCGTGTAACAAGTAGATCCTAGCACATGTGCCTTTGTAAAAGGAGTCAAAACGACATCCAAGAATGAAAATTCTAGCCTCCATGCGTGCGAGGATGCAACATATGTTTGTCAGTGGGAGTGAGGTGTACAGCTAGGTGTAACGATGGGTGCATACGAACGAGAGTTACGATACAAGATAGTACGATGCTGCAGGTAAAAGCGAGACGAGAATGGTACGACGTGTCCGTCTAGAAAGGGTATCCTCCCCCGCCGCTCCCATGACTGTGGAAGGAGTGGAATCCACTTCCACCGAATCCGCGAGGCATTCCACCTCCGAACTGTGCGAACAGGTCAGCAAAGTCATGGGGGTCCATACCGCCCATACCCCCGCTTCCGCTTCCGTACTCTGAATCCTCCTCGCCCATGTCATATCTCTGTCGTCGTTGAGGGTCTGAGAGAACCGTGAAGGCTTCGACGACAAGTTTGAACTTTTCTTCATCGCCACCCTTGTCCGGGTGATGGATCAAGCTCTCCTTACGGTAAGCTTTCTTGATATCCGCCTCTGTACAATCCCTAGCCACGCCCAAAATCTTGTAATAGTCCTTGGTCTTGCTCCTTTTCAGAGCCGCTTCGGCTTTCTTGAGCTCTGCTTGGAGAGACCGCACTTCAGTGATGCTGTCTTCGAACTTGGCCTGTTCCAGTGCGACTTTGAAGTCGGCAACGGAGCCCTCGAAATTCTCGAGATGTAAGTGGATCCGTGCTCTTGTTCGCAAGGCCTTGAAGTTCCCAGGGTAGAGGGTGATTGACTCCTCGATATCCGTCAACGCCTCATCGTGTTTGTTCAGCTACCAGCGGGTTGGATTGAGCCCGTGTAAACCTAATGATGTTTGACGAAGGATCCGCCCACCTTCACTGACGTGGTCGCTCTGTTTGACAATAGTGTTGCACGTATCTGACCACCCTTGGCTTCCTCGTCCTTGTTCCCGATTCGCTATGATGGGAATCCGTTGGTATCACTTCGGTCTCGTGCTCGACGCGGAAACGATTTACCTCGATAGCAGCAGTGTACTTTTCGATGGCATCATTGAGGATACCAGATTTGAACGACTTGTTGCCTTCTTCTTTGAGCCTCTCGACCTCCTTGACGCGTTTCCGTAATTGCATCGCCGCTTCATGTCCGGGGTCCAGCCTCAGGGCGGATTGGACGTGTTGAAGGGCTTGTGGGAGTTTCCCAGAGAGGAACAACACCAGACCACGAGTCGCCAGCACATCAGGAGAGTTAGGTGCCAACCGCAACGCATCACTTTGAATGGCAGTCTCGGCGTCAGAACGGGATGATGATTCGGTCATTGAGGGGCTTACTTCGCACTTGTGTTTGCCCCGTCCCAATTTCCCCTGGCCAGTTCCAGTTCGATCCTCCATATCCGCCACTCGATGGGAATTTCGCCCCCCTCACCCTCAATACCCTGCAAACACTGGTCCAAAGCCAACCTAGCCAACGTCCACTCCTTTCTCTTCATGGCAGCGAGGTAGTTTGCCTGATGGTTTTCGAGTTGGGATACCTTTGTCTGTAGTTGTAACGCCACAGAATTCGTGGGCTCTAAATCCAACACTGCGCGAATGGTGGACAGTGCAGCGGCTGAGGATCCAAGTGCCGTTTGGCATCGCGCGAGACGAATCAGTGTTTTCGTGGACGGGGAATCCGTTTGTAATGAGGTAGCCTGTTGACAATCGGCAAGAGCGGGTTTGAATCGCTTGAGAGCCATATATGCGGCCGCTCGATTCGTAAGATACGACGGTTCATTGCCTGAAGATAGATCTGGTCCAGGGGATGGTCGAGATGAGCGACAAAGAACCGGATTCGCGGTAGAGTGCCCTCACCAATCGCCTGAGTGTAAAGGTCGATTGCCTTGGTGTAGTTTTTTGATTTGAACGCCTCATTGCCCTGCTCCTTCACCTCCTCTGGAGTCGGAACCACAGGTTCTTCGGGCAATGGTCTGGGGGAGGTGATATCCGAATCATTGACTTCACCATTGGGTTGATCTGTAGGCTCAGGCGTGTCTCCAGTGCTGGTAAGAACGGTTAGGGTGGCGATGACCTGCGGGGTAATGGTGTGCGTACAGGTCGATAGGGGCGTCTTTGCTCGTCGCAACAGCTGGGGACGATGTGGAAGGAGAACTGGCCATGTTCTTTTGGGCCTTCTTGCCACGCTTTTTAGTCATCTGGGCCAGTGGTGATCTCAAGAAACGCGCAATCTGACTTAGACGCCCATCCGAACCGACTACCCTAACAAAAAAATCTACAGAAATCTACCGCGAAACACCGTTCACCCCATTGATTTCATCCAACACCGGCATTATATTCGTCTGCGAGAGAACGTGTTTGAGCGCCGCGCCAGTTTCGTCGATGGAGTGCAAAAATCGCATCAACTCTCGGCAAAGTTGCCAGTCACATGTTGCGACCGCGCTGGATAACAACCGAGCGGCGTGGCTGTGACTTTCATCCAGCTGTTCCAAGTTGTGCAAAACGAGGAGATATGAACCGGCAGTCTTCAGGCGACCAGATTGTAGACATGTCTATGGTTTCCGGGTCAATGCTGTGCCTGGATTAAGCGTACCGAAGAGGGGGGCACGAACCTCAAATAACGCCTTGGGGTTGCCTACAATATCAAAGAGCCGACGCCACCGTGTCATCTCCGTCTTGCGTGCGCAACCTACCACTACGTCCAGCGCGGCATCGAAATGATCCAGAAACTCGACCACTGCAGGGAGGACCCCATCCGTGGGGTTCGCCTCGATGCTTTCCAAGTCTGCCTCTGCCTCCACAATGGTATGTAGGAGAATTTCAAGCGCATGAGCGAAGAAGGTCAGCTCCTTGTAGTAAGAAGCGAAGGTGACGGCATCCTCGGTGCGACCGGCTTCGAGATAGTGCAAGAGGATGTGATGCAGGAATAGGTGGGACTGTACTGTGTTCAGTAGGGTAAAAGAAACGACCGCCAAAGTACGAACACTTGTGGACTGGCGGAACATCACGAAGGGCAGGTTCATCCTCACAGCCGCTTCGTGCTCTGCCCCAATAATAATCCCCTTATCCATTAATACGGCTAGAAAACATATGAGAATCCCGATCCCAAGCCTTCAGGACAGAGCTTACATAGGGGGTAAAAGTCGAGCGGGATGTTTAAACTCTCTTTAACATACTCCGAGAGCCGATTTGGATTGGATTCCTCAGAGGGCGCTTCGATAGAGAGAGCGTTCAGCCACACTCTCAGTCCTTGGCCGTCATACCCCCACAAAGAATTCTCAAGGGAGCCGATGCCTTGGAGATGGATCCAACAGAACTCGATCCGGTCTGCGAGGATCTGAAGATCGTATCTGACTTCTTGATCTCGAGACTATCGTGCCTTTGAGCCTCGGACTATCGGCCTTCAGAAGGACGAACGTACCTTCCTCGGGCGGAGAAGTACTAGCTTCCCTCCAACCATCATCAAAACAGTTGCGACCGCGAGGTCGTCCACTGGGTCACCCAACTCTAGGAGGTGCATGAGATACGGACGAAAGGATTCCGCTGAAGAACGTACGTTTCTGAGCGCTGGGTAACATCCAGCTGAGTGTTCGTACAGAGCTCGGACTCGCAATGATCCCATTGAAATTAATCGTCCCGCAGAAGTGCGTCTTGATGGTATCCGGGGTAGGGATAACCAAGTAGTGGTGTAGATTGTTGTCAGCCGTGTACACCAGTAGGGAGTTATCCACAAGGGACAAGACAACGATGGGAGATGTGAGGATCTCTCGATGTAGGACATTTCTGTTGGCAAGTTCTGCGTCTCGGGAGTACAACCTTATCTGAACACGTTCGAGGTCAGTCAGGACTTGGTAATAACTTGGAGGTGAGGGGCTACCTGGTAGGATTTGGAAACTTCGACTGCTGCAATGAGGACATGATGGAACCACACCATCCCGCCCTTGACGGAAAACGCTTGTTCTTGTCTTTCGTCTGAAAACAGCTTCCATCTTCCGGAAGTTGAGCTATAATGCACCAACCCTCTCCTTCCAGCAACAGCGATAAGTCTTCCATCGGAACTTAGCGCTGAGCACCTTAAGGGCCAGTTCTTCCCCACGTAAGTTTCAGGAATCTAGGGAAAGCAGGGATAAACATTCTACTAGAATGGAAGAGCATGAGTTGATTGCCTTGATGTGTTGCCATACGTCCGACTCAGGGTTGATCACACTCATGTCTGGTTGTTCTGCCCCACGATATACGAGTACCCGGTCGTCTTGGTGCAAAAACGCATGTCGTGTGTTATCCTAAGAGCACATATTAGAGGCAAATACCACAAGACCCAGGAGAGCAGCTCACGGGCGATTGCTGACCAGTTGCTGCACTTTTTGCAAAAGGAATCGTAAAAAGTTGACCGTCAGATCCTGACAATCCCTCAGTCAGCACGGGTATGCAAAACGCAAGAACGAAGAGGAGTACTGTTTGTAGCACTTTCGGCCAGGACGAAGAGCTCGAAGTTTCCTGGCGCCCAGAACTAAGGCCTATCAGTTCCCCCATCCAGGACGCGCAGAATCCCAATCAAGATAACTTACAAGCTCCCGTATTCCGTACATGAACGCATCTTGAAACCTTGGAGACATGAAAACATGTTCTCTCGTCCGTCCATCCCAGTATACTCACCTGCCTTCATCTACAGCATACTCCGTGCCGAACCCCCATGCAAGGCACCGGCCAGCGACGCTCCAGACTGCCCAACCATGTTCCCAACCAACCGCAAGAACGTAGCCATCCGAGCTCCAGTCGACTGTACGTACAGGCCCTGTACGAGCGTGCGTGTGCATGTTTGGCACGCTAAGAACCTGGGATTGAGAAGTATACTCTTCCGCGGGGAAACTGGAAATTTCAACTGAACCCCTACCACCGCTGAGTCAGTTCTGTCAAGGGGGAATTAGGTTGAACGATTACCCCTCCATGCCCACAGCGATTAAGGAGAACTTGACGTTGACGGCAACTTCCACGGCCCTCCGGGGTTCTGGGTAGTTAAACATTTCATAAGTGTCATCCAGATCGAGTTGTTTTCGTTTTTGTATCGAACGGGGGATCGGTGAGGTATGGACACATCTCCCTATCCAAGTCGGGGTTGACCCAGCGTTCCCGTTGGGACCGACCTGGCGTTTCCGACGCAACCGAAAGTTTCTCTCGTCTAAATCATCGTCCTGGGGTATAAGAACTCAACCTCCTACAAGCAGGCGGGAGTGACAAGACCCTACCATCAGATCGTCGCCGGAGGAGCTCGATCCATGATCCCCATCGTTGTCGTCTTGAAGCCGGACGAAGTAAGCGCTTCCTTCGGACGTTATCCAAGTTTCGATGTTCGCTTTGGGTTGGATTATCTTCGTTACCGCGACTAAACAAGTTTCGCTATTAGACTGATCGGTGTCGTGGTGAACCGGTCGCACACACCATCGGCACAATCCAACCAAGGGAAATTAAACTCGTCCACGCTCCAAGAGTCATATTTTCCTCGGAAATCGGCGGTTTCTTCTCCATCTGCGTCAGGCCACGGGATCCTTTGCACTGCACGGGGGTTCCGGGTCGAAAAGAGCAGATAATCTCGTCTCGGGGACACACTTAGACGAGAAGGTGATACTTCAGTCCCATCTCGAGTACAGGGAACGCGCACACCGACCTCAAGAGATCCCCCTCCACAAAAATAACCCCTTCAAAGTGTAGACTGACCGACTGGACAGGATGTGCTTCGCCGGGGCCTGGTTGAAAGCTCCGCTGCGAAGCAGACGACAAAGCCGGTGGCTGATAGACTGGTAGATAGGGCTTTGTTTCCACTGTCACGAGCACCAAGTATGAACCCGCGGTCTACAGGTCAGAGTCCGTCAGGCACTGCGTGGTGGGGGGGGGGGCGCGGAACACGAACCTGGATCACGATCTTGGATCCGTCAGGTGCCCACTCCGCCCGGACGTTGTCTCCATGCTCCGCCAGCGATTTCTGTGTTCGTGCCAAGTGGGCCACTACCACAGGAGGCTGAGATGGTTGGAAGGGGGGTGTCAATTGGGTCGTACAAGGTGAATCTAGGGTTAACGTACTCGCACTCGCCAAACAGAGAGGCTGTCTCTTGTCAAGGTGCAGAACAGAAGCTTTTTGGGGCCAGGAGAGATCGACAAGACCTCTTCCGGCGTAACGTTTGGGAGTGTTGGGACGCTTGATAGCTGCTTGGCTGCAAATACGGGGAAATACATCTGTCCCGTCACAACCTGAGCCGCGAGGGGGGACGGAACGATCGGGATCCGGCAGCAATGCCGATCAAGACACGTCTCGTGGCGGATAGCTATTAGCACACGCGTCTGGGGAACAGGGGTCAATGGGAATGTTCAATAACAGATCCTGGTGTAACTAACGACTACTAATTGTACAACGAGCAACAAAGCGCAGAACAGACAGCAAGCCAGTAGAGTACCTGTGGAAGCGAGGAAAACTATTCAAAGGAAAAGGAACTTAACGCGATCGGAACCAGTACGCCATTCTGCGGAACATCCCTGGTCGATTTTCGGGCTGTTGTATACCAATTACAAACTGTTCTTCGTTTTCATTAGAAACGGTTTGGATATCGGGCGCAGAGATTGGTAACGAAACGGAAGGAGAAATCCCGTGGGCTCCGAAGTTCTCGGTCATGGGCGAGTCCAACGAACCACCCGCAACCATAGGCTGCAGGCGGGTCTGTCGAAGCGCAGTGAGGATGTGGGAAAGTCCTTCGCGTGACTATGAAAGGGGTTAGGAGTCTCGTAAAGGTGGTTGTAATAGAGGTGGAGCTGACCCTTTGAAGATTGGTTTTGAATTTTGCAAGGCCGTGGTTTTCAATGGCCTTAGCTAAACCCCAGCCAAAGCGAGAGATTATACGTCCTTCGTTTATCTGCAGAGTCTTCCTATAAACGGGGAGGGGCACGTTAGGGGTTAGGGGGAGCTACATCAAAGGGGGACCTACCCGTCCTCCGCCTGACAGAGCGTCGTAATTTCCTCAACCCGCATTACTTTTACGTGGTCAAGATTTCTCGTCTTGCAACGAACGACCCGGCCCACAGGATCCACCTCGCTCTCCTCGAGGATCCAACTCTCGGCGCGGTTGATGATCCCTTTTGGAGCCCATTTAGGGAGTGACCCTTTTTTTAGAATGAGGCGAGTGGTGAGCAGCGTGCCCTGGGGCGTGTGGGTGCGGGAGATGACGTCGCAAGAGAGGACATGTGCGGCGTATGGGTTGGGGTAACGGAGGAAGAAGGCGAGAGAAACGATGGACCAAGGATCGCTGTGAAGGTCATGAGGCCCCTTCCATGCAAGTCAACGTAATACTTACTCGTACAAGTGAGAGTTTGAGAAGAATCTCATTGCCAACGACCCCGGTGGTTTGTCGAAATGAAAGGATGGGTTTGAATGTTCGAGGCAGGAATATTAAGATGTAGTGGCTTTCGTCGACCTGTCCGGAGTGGTGGAGGTAGGGACGGGTGTGACCGCGGAAGGCTGTGACGCGCCCGCGATCAACTCGGTGTCACGCCCCCGCTCCACCTCGTTTTCGGGAGATAAGATCTCACGGATGCTCGCAAAAGTCTGAAAATATCGTTAACAGGCTGTAATATAACCTAGGTATCCCAGACCGCCCAATAGGCACCGGCTGGATATTACACATGAGCTAGTATATGGCTGCGGAGATGATCAATATCCATTGTCCTTCACAATTCCACCCTCCAAGGCTGTGACCTGCAATCCGTCGCAGGCAGGTCGTATCCAGATCGGATCCCCCGGCTCGATCATCCTAATCCCATCCTGTTCTGCCACGGTCAACCCATCCCTATCGCCCCGTCCATCAACTGCCCCAAATATATTTTCGTATGAGGCATGCGGCACCTCATGCCCGAACCCAATGCAGTACGACCGAACCGCTCCAATCCTCCTTGCAGTGGAAACCGCCTCCCTCAGGCCAAAGTGAGAAGTGTGTCCCTTGGGTCGCAGACAATCGATCACCGCGACAGAGGGTTGTCCACTGCGTTTCCGTGTCCCCTCCAGGAGAGCCCACGTCTCATCTGGGATAAACGAGGCGTCCGAGATGTAGACCAGGGAACCCTGGATCAAGAACCCATTGGCAATATACGGTACCACCTTGTTGGCGAGCACAGATATACCCGACCCGGCTGGACTAGACGGCAGAGTCGATGGTGGGGTGTGCAAAGTCATGCTCGGCATTTGGTCAGATGCGTCTGGTGGCGTCGAAAAGATGCGGCCGTGATGCACTGAAAAACCACATCTAGTCACACTATCATGAGAACGAAGGTGTTACATACCGCCAAACGGCAGAACCTGAACGCCAGTCCCCTCGATTTCGAACGAGGCGCCAGCATCAATGATGTGCCATTTGAACGCCGGAACCTGGGTTTCATGTCAGTGCCCCCGCGCATCTAATGTAATTAACGCGCATACATCGCCTCCGCCGGATGCGAACTCCTTGGACACTAGTGATGGGTAAACACACAACCAACGATTGTCAACACCAACCACCAACCTAGATAAGGGAATGCTCTCTTGGCTTCGTTGAAGGTTGCCTGGGAGGCATACAGGTCTATATACGGCTGGATTGCTGAGTTCAACGTCCATGCTGGAAACATCGGCGTTCAGGTGGCGTGACGCCGGAAAAGTCTCCCACACGACATACCTCGCAAGTCATCTAAACCGTTCATGGCTAAATGGGGTGAGAACAGGAGTAAAGTGATGCAGGACGCGGATATAAGTGTTTACCGTCTGCGTGGCCGTGGGTGAGTAACACAGCATCGATGCGACGCAACCCATACTTCGGAAACCATTCGAGTGCGGCAGCCTGGAGATTCTTTCCCGCATCGATAAGAATTGTCCTGAGATGAAGATAAACGATAATCAGCCCCCGGCGGAAACGGTGCGAGCCAAAATTCGCAACGTACACCTTCTTCCCATCCGCACCATCGACTCGAACAATAGCTGACGTGTTTCTTCTGATGTTTTTCTTGCCCTCTGGTGTCAGCGTCGAGAGACACGTCCGACATGGATCCTCCTCAGGAGGGGCAGTCAGACACGAGATGTTGGGCACACTGCCAGAGGTGCCCGTTCCCAAGAAAATCAGGTCGAATCCAGAGGTTGATTTCTGTTGGCACGCAGTAGGCATGATTCGGAGAGCGGGCGAGAGTGTTGACAAAATCTAGTCGACATCGAAGTGATTTATAAGGTGTGTGTCTCCGTTTTCCCACATTTGTGATCCGATCTTTCCTACGATTACTGGAAATGAGGCGGTTAAGGTAAAGCGTGTTTTTGGCGACTGTCGTAAGAGTACCAGTGTAACAATACAGTGACAATGAATAGAGTGCAGTGTACATGCTTGTTATTTGGTAAAGACTGTACTGTCTCAGTCTTCCACAACAATCGATTGAACGCCGAACACTCACTCGATACGACGTCGTCGTCTTGGACTGGGTGGTTCAAACCTACTTTTTGCGCATGTGGAGAAAACTTGGAAGACTTTCCCTGCCGAAATGCTCAGCGTTAATCGGTCTGTCGGAGATTTCAATAGCTAGGGAAAAAAAAAATACCCTACGCGAGGAGCACGATCGTTGGTCAGAACGATGGGAACTTGAATAACTGGATCCTTACCAGACGAGGGCGTAACGAAAGTTGGTAACCAGGGAACGGTGAATCCCGTTACAGACGCCCTGTGGCGAGAATTTAGTGAGTTGAATGACGGAACACATCTGGGTTCTAAGGAACCTCGATGGTAGCGCCAGTTCGCAAACATATTGGATCAGTGAGGTCTGGGTGAGCTCCTCTTTTTTTGGTATACACCTTGACCAATCCCAGATCGGCCCAGATGCGCTCAATCAAATAATCCAGACTGCAGGATTGGATTTAGCTCGGAATAGAAGGACCGAATAGATGCGGTCGCAACACCCACTTGAGGTCTTGCTCGGCGCTAATCACCACCGTATGGTCCTGGCGAGCCAGCTTATTCACCTGCTCAAGGCTGATCGCATCTACCTTGTTGTATACATCTGAGCGAGCAAAAAACAGGCAAAGAAACAAACGAGAAATTGAGTGACCGTCTCTTCAGGCTGATGGAGAGAGCTGACAGATGGACGGGATATATTTTCTAGTCCCTATTAGGACGTCAATGAATTCATCGGTGGTTATCTGGGGGATGTCAATACGCGTGCCACGGTGTCAGAGCGCCCGTGGGGTGCTCACGTTCTCTCGAATCATCACGTCACAGTTGTGCAGTTTGTCTGATTGGAGGAATCCATATAAGCCAGAACCCCAAATTGTGGTAGGGAACACGGACAGCTCGCAAGAATCGTCCGGATGGTTTTTTCATCAGTCCGCGTCAGTTTTACTGTGGCGGTGAGCTATACGCAATGCATGAACTCGAGGGGTAATGAAGGCTTAAGAACATGCGACCCCACCGTGATCTGGCACATAATGTGAATTAGCGACAGGAAGCGCGTTAACTAAAGGTTGGTCTTACTCCTCCTGTTGTCTTGCGCTTGAATACAACATCCGGTTTTTTCTTATTGAGGCGTATCCCCACTGCGTCTAGTTCAATTTCCAGCAACCGACGTTGTTCATCTGACTTGGTAGCGTCGAGCATTATCAAAATGAGGTCGGCAGTCTTTGCTGTTGACACGACCTGCCGACCGCGACCACGACCTTAGAGGTAACGTGTCACCGAAGAGATGGGGACGGAAATAGATGGGCGCACCTTGGCTGGCGCCCTCGACAATTCCAGGAAGGTCAAGTAGTTGGATTCGGGCCCCTTCGTACTCGATAACGCCCGGTATAGCCTATCACTGGTTTATCAGCCTCACGGGCACCGACTCGGCCTTATAGAACCAGACCGTAAGAGTCGTGAACTCGTATGCGGCGGCCTCCGATGCTGTGTGTGTGCATTTATTTAGGAGAGTGCTCTAATCAATCAAGGTTGGGATGAGTGGAAGTGAGCACCGGTTGACCGGTTTACATGCCTTTCCGACAGACGGAAACCCAATGAGCGCGACCCTAGCATCACCGGACTTTTGTACATCGAAGCCTGTGCCGCCTCCGCTCGACTTTCCTACCGGTTCCAGGAGTTGGGCTCGGTATCGCGCTAATTTGGCCTTCAGCAAGCCGAGATGGTACTCGGTCGCCTGGAGGGTTTAAATTAAGTTAGCTCTCACGGAACGACCGGAGCCGAGCATACCTTGTTCTTTTGCGCTGCGAGTTATCGGACGGATTCGTTAGTGGCCGCCTGATGAGGCAGTGAGAGACTGACTGCGAGCCATTTCCTCCTCAATCTCCTTGATCTTGCAGCCAGATATCAGAACTATTCTTTGGAGGGTTTAATTTGGAGGGTTTGGAATCGGTGTATACCTTTTCGACGATACCCATGGTTAGTGGTGGTCAGGTAGAAGAGTGATCAGAGATCGATTACGGAGCAGCGGGCCCAAAGCCCAAAAGGATCATCAACATCAACGACGACATCGCCGACGCCTGCCTGCCTTCCGCTCCGCCGCCACAACCGACGGCGACCATGCGAAGACACATGCCCTCGCTGTACACACACAATGAATCTCCCAACACCGACGATTGGTCTGGCTCACAAGGCTCGCACACCTACGGCTCGTCATCCTCCGGCACCGGCTCACTGAAGCGACTGTCGAAGCTAAAACAACGGCCTTCGTCATCGTCTACACAACAGACTCCTCATAGTCGCAACTATTCCGATATTTACAACAAATTCCTGCGACGCTATCGCTCCGGACCTGAGGCCGACGACCAACGTCATGTCCACGATAACCACTATTTCCTACGCGGTATGGGGGCTCCGGCAGACGGCCTGGATAGCGACGACGAGGATTCGTCCACATTGGCGGCCTCAGGGGAGAGTGATCGCGCTTCCATTCTGATGCTCGATTCAGAGCCTATTCGCCCCGAGACGGTAGAAGATAGGGAACGTCTGGAGTGGCAGACAATGTTGGCCTCCGTCTTGTCCGGAGACGTACTTAGGACCGAGAAGTCCCGGATCGCTACTGCATTGGAAACCTCCAACGATGAACTCAGCCACATGTATGAGGACATTTGGATAGGTTTGCGCGCCAAGTTGAGAGGTCGGACAGTCGAAGAAGAAAGGAAGTCATTGGAGGAACGTCGTCTTCGGGTGGTGGACCGTGTCCTCGATGAAGTCCTCCACTTTCGCGTCGATACAACCGAGGCGACGGAGAATCCCTATGAGGCCGCATTGCTTCAGGTGAACCGTGTTATACATCACCTAGACGTTGCCACGTCACTGTACCCGTGCCTGAGGGCTTTCTACACCGACAAACCTGCTGCCCAATCCAAGGTTTTTCAGGCTCGCATCGACACACTTAACTCCTGGTCGAATATCTTGTCCTCACTACGACACGAGACAGAACTCCTTCGTCGTTGGACAGGAAACGATAGCCTCGACGTCATCCAGGAGACCATTGGTAACGTCGGTGAAGCTTTTGGCAACCCTATTTCCAGTCAACCCGAAGCGTCAACCTTCATCGACCGACTTTTAAAGGAGGAAAACGTTCAGCGGCAGTTCGAAAAGGGGTCTATGATCACCATCCACGCTCTTGTTGGCGCAGCCCGCGATACCCAGGTCAACTTGTGGCAACTCTTTACCGAGATGAATCTCCCGACATTCGAAACCGTTCTCGTTCCTCTCGTTTCCTTCGCTACGAATCTTTCTCACCACATGCTGCGCGTCCGTCTGGAGTACGCAAGGAAGCTCAAAGATCCGGAAGTCCTCATCATTGACCAGATGCTCGAGGACATCAAGGTCAAGATTGGCTTCGCTTGTACTCTCAAACGACAGTACGATGCGTTCCTGGCTCCCGACTGTAATGGTAACTGGAATCTACCTCCCTGTATCACCCTCGACTATGATCGTATTATCCTGGAGGCACTCGTCTTCTTCTTCAAACTCATACACTGGAAGCTCAAAAGCGGTGTCAAAGGGATCTACTTCAAGGAGACCGATATCATCGAGAGTCACTGGGCCACTTTCCAGGATGTCAGTCTGACCATTGCTGGGGGTAGTGCTGTGGTTGCCGAAGAGCTCTGGTACGTTCTACTGTATTCCCACTAGGGGCGTTACTTCACGCTCAATCAGCGCTCTCACAAACAAGATGATGGTCCGGGTGACAAACTATTTCGAGACCCAAATCCGTATGCCAGCCAATTCACGAAACCGCCGTGGCGCAGACGGGACAGCATTATCTGCCGCTTCCAGGGCACGGAGCGCTCTATCTGAGGAACAGATAGTCAGTTGGTATGGAACGATTCTGGATGGAGTCCGGATCCGTTACAGGAAACTGCAGCGTTTTTGTCGGTGAGCCGACTAATCAGTGCCTATCCACCCTCCATTGTGGCTGAACATGCGGTGTTTCAGGGCACTCGCTCAACGTCTGCAATTATCCGCGGAGTATTCCATAGAAAATGTGGAAATGGAGCACCTGGTGACGGCGCTCATCGAATCCGATCATTTCCTCGTTTACACGCAAACGTACGAGGAGGACAGCACGTACATAATCGCCCCTCCTTCGCTTCGAGGTAATCCCAACGCCATTAGCCGCCTGCTTACCCAAGCCTTTCACATTAGTGAGGAGGAGGAAATCAGCATGTTCGAGGCCAAAGAGGAGGATCCGGATTCCATCGACTACGTGGATTATATCCTTGTACTTTCCCCCACCAGCCGCTTCATTTGGAGTGGTCTCGTTCTCTTGCTGGAGTTACCCCGCCTGGACCTCGACATGAAGGAGAACAGGATTCGCTTGATCGCCGATGGCACCCAGGCGCGGTTGACTGCTGCAAAACGACAGTTCTGCGAGGTGCTCATGCCCGTGGATGAGGACGACGAACCTCTCGAATCCATCTTTGGACCATTACCTTGTGTAGTCGAAAGCCAGTCGCACCTCCCCAATGTTAACAACGAGTTGAGGAAGATCACGCGAGCGACAAATCGACTTGCGCAATCCATCGTGGACTCCGTTCACCACGTACGGACCTCGCTACATCATGCGAAGGGCCGCCAAGAGCTCTTAGAGAACTGGTACCTCTTTGCTTCGGAGCACGGGCAGCATATCTTAAAGCAGATGAGCGGACCGACTCTGATGAAATTCAACCAACTCCTCATCAAACTCGCGATTTCTTGGGTCTCGTTCATCTGTGACGACTGTGATCCGGACCAACGGGTGACATTCAAGTGGGCTGTCAATGCTCTCGAGTTTGCCCTCCAAAGGACGAAGAGGAACAATATTCTCCAACTCCCCGACGACCAGTTCGAGCTCCTCCGACAGAAGGTCGCGAGTTGCATGACACTCCTAATTAGTCATTTTGACATCCTTGGGGCGCGCCAGGAAGCGACGCAAGAGAAGGAGAGGCAGGAGCTCGCCGAGAGGCAAGCCGTGAATGCACTCAGTGAAATCGAGAGCGACGCTCTGCTCGGTATCCCACTCTACTCACGCTACATCGACCCCGCCGTCCGGATGTTCTGGGAGAGGATCTTGAGCGCGGTCAAGGAGCTAGAGACACGACGCTCCGAGATGGTTTCGAAGGATACTATCGGTCGGGTGTTAGATGAGGAGAAGATGGTCGACCGTTCGCTTGTCTCTCTTGCGGCTTCTAGCTCCAACATTTCAATTCGCTGGCAACAAGGCCGCTTCATTGGCGCCGGCTCGTTCGGTTCCGTCTACCTGGCCGTCAACCTTGACACCGGCGCTCTCATGGCGGTGAAGGAGATCAAGTATGCGGAGGTCGCAGGGTTACCAAATCTACATTCCCAAATCAAGGACGAGCTTGCCGTTATGGAGATGCTCCATCACCCAAACGTTGTGGAGTACTACGGAATTGAGGTTCATCGGGACAAAGTTTACATCTTCGAGGAGTATTGTCAGGGTGGTAGTTTGGCGTCGCTCTTGGAACACGGACGGATCGAAGACGAGGGTTTGATACAGGTCTATACCATGCAGATGCTCGAAGGGTTGGCCTACCTTCATGAGCAAGGGGTTGTCCACCGTGATGTGAAACCTGACAGTTCGTGGGGTGTTTGTTTATTTCCCGTGCGACACTCACCTCCGGATATGTAGATATCCTGTTAGACCACATGGGCGTCATCAAATTCGTCGACTTCGGAGCCGCAAAGATTCTAGCGAAGAACCAAAGATCCATGCAGCGGTCTCGACGTACCGTGGACGGTCTCGGGACGCCTGGTGGAGGCCTGGCTATGAACAACAGCTTAACCGGTACCCCGATGTACATGTCCCCAGAGGTTATCCGAAACAGTCAACGCGGTCGCCATGGAGCGATGGATATCTGGTCGATGGGGTGTGTGGTACTGGAGTGTGCGACGGGTAAGAAACCTTGGAGCAACCTTGACAACGAGTGGTGCGGAAGACCGCCCTCATTCTCTAAAGTCGTGTCACGTTTCTGACGATCTTGGTAGGGCCATCATGTTTCACATCGGTGTCGCCACCCAACACCCTCCATTGCCTGAACCGGGACAATTGAGCGAGACTGGTATCAGCTTCCTCAAGGAATGTCTCACCATCGACCCTTTCCAACGACCGCCTGCTAAGGACCTCATGGATTTCCCTTGGATGCTGGAATTCCGAGAGGCTTTGATGTGTTACGAAGAGGTAGAGATGCAGACAAGTCCTCCTGTTCACGTCGACGAAGCTTTTGACAACGCCTCCGTCGCCCGACAAGCTGCAATCATCCACGAGCAGGAAATCGAGGCGATTCGATCTCTCTCACCAACTTCACCGTCGGATACCCCTTTCGAATCCATTCCACCGTTGCCACTGTAGATACACTGCCGATTGTCACTCTCATTTCTCATGTAGCCATACTCACCAATGTAAATGTACACAACGGTTAATCAGCGGAAAACTCAGCCCGAGATACCCAACAAATGCTGTAATTCCCAGCAGCGTGCTACGCGAATACAGAAGAAGATAGTAAATTACGAAAAAGGATATGCAGTAACAAGCAGAGCGCAAGACAAACACTTTACTCTATGGCCCAACGTTTCCTGCCGCTGCCACCTCTGCTGATGCTGGATTCGACAGAAGTGTCCGAGTCGGTACGTGAGTGGTTGCTGGCACCACTATCGTATTGATACAAGTGATGGATTGGGGGCTGTTGGCGAGTGTGAGCGGGGGCGGGTTCAAGAACAGCCTGTTGGTCGAACGGGACAGAAGATCCGTGGAAGAAACGAGGGCCCATTTGTGGATTCGAAAACTGTGATTTTTCGGACAAAACCCCCTTGTCGTTAGACTTGAAGGTAGCGGAGAACGTAGGGACAGGGTATCCCAGGGGAGGGAATTCCACTTTCTCGATAGAAATCTCGGAGGCGTCATCCTGCACGTAAGGTGTGAAGAGCGCATCATCGTCATCTGTGTAACGGGCTTCGTTCACTGGACAAGCGTCGACGTCAGAATGTAAGGTGTTGTTGGAACAGGAAAACACATACAATGTCCGGGGAGACCCATGCCAAACCCTAATCGGCAAATGATTCCGGTAATGAGAGCCGATAATGTCAACAGCACGGAGGCCGTGGCCATGAGGCTGAAGAAACGCCATTCCAGGAAGGTCCAACGGAAACTGGTACTGGCGAACATAGCACCCCAGCTAGCCAAGTAGAGAGTGGACATGCCAAGGAAGACCGTCATTAGTATCCTTTGTTCCTTACGAACAGAAATCCATCCCTATGGAACGCATGTCAACACTGGGAGGTGGCAAAGGCCGGGCATGTACGTACCAATGCAAGCCATGGAACCAACAGCTGATTTATGATTAGCTATAGCGTAGTATTGTACGGGTAAAAACTTACGACGAGGACCAAGACGGTCATCACTTGATAAACCACCTTTTTCGTCGCGATCTGCGAGATAACACCGTTGACTAACTGGTCTAACCAGAGTCCAGCGGATGCAACGATGAAAAACAGAGCAAGTTGGATGGTAACTGAGAGGATTAGGACCACGGTGTATTGCCTACGGATCTGCATAGAAGCACCCATGCGCTTGAATGTTCTCCAGCCGAAAGCCTACGACAGATTAGGGGGGAAAGTCAAAACAAAACAACAAAAAAGTGGATAAATACCTTGATCAACCTCCAGGAGAGGACAAGTCCGATCAAAAGAGCGAGAGTATTCAAGGTCAGACTCGCAATCTCTGCGGATCTTCTTGGGCCCCAGTATGTAGGCAAGAGGTTGATTCCACACGCGCCATTTGTGGTTAAACGGGAGAAATTGGCCCGGAACTGATTGGTATGGATAATCTGGAAAACACCCCACCCTGTCCCACGTTTTAGCCAACCTGCGCGATGGCATTCGCGAGTGGTTTGCTCACCAGTGGCAACCAAGTGCGTGAAGAGGGATGCAATGATGTGTGGGATGGATTCGTTTAGGATCTTGATACCGTTCCGTTCAGCGCATGCCGAAAGCTTAATCGAAGAAATCTTACAGCCACGATAGACATCCCAAGTACCCAAAACTGAAAAGCAATGAAAACGATGTCTAGGAGAGGGTTGAATATCGGGGTAGTGGACCAGAAAGGTGTGGCGTTGCGTACCTTCTCGCTTGGTGTTGTCCAACCTATCGCATTCGTCAGAAAGATTCCGGATTATTTTTCATATCTCAACTCACGCTGCTGCGGGCCAGTTGAGGGAAATCAAACAGCTGCGGCCAAGGGTCACGCTGGAATCGGTGTGACCCAATCCTTCGATCTGCACCACGGTCTCCCCATCAGTATCGAGGGCGTGGATCTTCCCAAGCTCCTCCTGTGGGTTTTCGGTCAGCGTTACGAATAGTAGATGCGAATGAACGTACGTGTGCGCGACGCTTCAAGATCACGAGTTCAATCACGTCAGACTCGTCACTGCTCTCATCTCCAGCAGAAACGGGCTCTCCGGGGGGCAGGGTCGGGAGAGGAACGTCGGACCCTGTGGGAGAGGTGGTGGTTGATAGTAGGGAACTCGAAGGGAGAACTGTGAGACTGGTGGGTGTGACGGCAGGGATTGAGGAGGTGATGGTTGGTGGAAGACTTGAAGATGGGGTTGGAGCAGAGGTTAAAGGATATGCGGGGATCATCGAGGATGGAGGGTTAGATTCCACGGATTTAATGGTTGAACCTTCACTCCAGATCACTTGGCAGGAGCTGTGGGACAAGGCACTCTCGACGGTGTCGCAGATTTGAAGGTCGGTCCCAAAACTCAGCAGCCCATCAACTTTGGCGTCGCCCTGCACGACAACATCCCACAAGAATGTGGCGGCTTGAGCGTTGGTCTAATGGATATCAGACTCGGGCCATCGAGTATGGTAAACAAACGTACCGAGAACGCATGCCCCTGCAAACCGAGTTGGATGACACAATGCACGACAGAGAAAATAAAGTAACAGATGGTCAACTTTGAAAATGCAACTCGTGCGGCCTGGTGATCGGAAACCCGGTTCGTTATATCTTCTCGTGGAACCTGTGACGGGTTCTGCGACTCACAAAGAGATTGTATTTGTCGAAAATGAAATGCGGGAGCGGGAAGGAACGCATGTTGGGAGAAGGCCGGCTATCTGGAGAATTGGTACACGCGCTGCATGTGTAAGAACATGAACGAAACTCACCTGGCTGAAGAAAAGAAGGAAGTGAACAGAAGGAAGGGTGCCACTGGGGCGAAGAAGAGACAAGGACTTCACTGGCAGTGAGCCTCGAAGAAAGGGAAGATGAAGGAGAGGAAGGAAGAGTTGAGCGAACCCGATGTCAGAGGGACCAAGCGGTAGTATCGTGATCTTGTGCCTTGTTCTCCCCTTCGCCGGCGCGACGGTTGCCTGACAACAGACTCAATGCACTCCACGATCACGCTACAGCATACTACACACGAACTCGTATACAAAGGGGCTAGACGTGGTACCAATGCTCTTCGCCGAGCAACATCCACACAGAACGTTCTTCAACGTCATCCAGCGGCCCCACGCACTTCAATCCAGACAGGCCTCGTCTCTCAATGACCTTGTGGTCCTGTAGATACCGAACAAGATTTTCGAATTCTTGACGATCAAAAACATTCTGTAACCTCCACCGAAGTTCGCCCTGTTCCAGAATCAGCAACTTCCGTCGGCTTCCTGCCCTCTACCGACACACCTGGGTAATTGCCGGCCTGGAGATGATCACCCCCATAACCACTCTCAACCCCGCTTCCCATGTCTCGGGCACTTGGGAACCGTTGATGTCGGCCCACCTCCGTGGCTTCACCATAATCTGCGGTACAGGTACGACAAGGCTCCACGTCTGGAGGTAAGTTGACGACACCAGGACAACGAACAAATACCCGGCCCAGAAGAAAGGGGGCGTGCGACGCGAGGTAACTTTGTCGATTACACCACACACGTCCGTATGGTCCTGTGTTTGTACGCGACCCTATATAATTAGATGGTATCAGGGCGCTTTTAAGCTATGAATACTTCCGAAACTTACCAAAAGATCGTTCTTCCCTATACCGTGAGGACCCGCGTCGCTTAGCAATGAAACGATTTCCAAAGCACAAGCCATCTCCCCCTCGTCCAAGTATTCGGGGAACCTCTCGATCTCGCTATCGAGACAGGCTTGACAGTCCACCAAACCCGATGAATTAATGCTACAACAAGCACTTCTTTTATCTCTTGTGAATCCATGATTCGCCCCTGGTACGCTGAGAGGAGATAGCGACGTAGGTTCTTCCAATGTTTCCGTGTGGATTGAGGACCACGACAGGTCGTGACTTCTAATTTGAAGGGCTGTCTCGAGTTCGAGGTCATCTAAACCGAATTTAAAAAGTATATCTTGCGACGAACGATTCGACAAACCTGCTTTCTTGCTGTTGTACTCTACCGAAGTCCGCGATTCCTTGGCTTGAGTGGTGTCGATCTTGAAGTCGATCTTCATGCCGCTCAGTCACAGGTCAGTCACTACATCAAGGTCAAGATTCACCTTGTTTTCTGATACAAGCTCAATGAGCGCCGCCATGTCTCCATCGGATGCAAGCAGTGGCCATTCCCTCCATTCAACCTCTTCCTCGTCCTGCTCAATCCAGAGTTCCTCTAAGGACGACGCATCTCGGAAGGTTTCACGAAGCACTGGCCCTTTGAGCGACACTTGATTTCTAAGAAGTCTGGATATCGGAATGAGCCTTAACCGGGGTAGATCTACGTACTGGTCAGATATCTTGAGAGTCCGGCCAGGTTTTGGCTTCTTCGCATCCCGCACGATTTTCGAGAACACGCCCCTCTCGAGCATGCTCTCCGCAACCGAAGACACGGCATCGTCACCGAACCTTCTCAACAACCGGTTCCCGGTTTCGACAGCGTATCTCTCATTTGGGGTGCCAACTACCATCTAGATTCTGGTTCAACGATACTCGTGCTTGTGTGGTGGCTGAAAATACGTACCTTGACAGCGGTCTCCGTAACATACATGTCATCGGCCTCATACAGGGCCCCGACAGACGGGTTAATTTCATCTACAAGCATGGATTTCGAAAAAAGCAGTTTCTCTCGCTTGTCCTCGGTCACAGCGCTCCACACAAAATCCCAAACCGAAGTGACTGGCTGAGTCTCTTTGATATCCAGAAGTAATAGCTCTTCAACACTTGACGGGAGGGCGAGACTATCGTTCCCGATTCCCCTACAGATTTACGGTGAATACATCATAATACGCAGATTAACCCGAAACGACGCACAAGGATGGTTTGTCAATGTGAGCACGGAGGAATGTCAAGTGGGCAATAAGGTCAAAATCCGTCACGCTCTCGGGATTTGAGTCAGGTAACTGAGGAGTTCCCCGATGACGCGTCCAGAGATTATACCAAGTTTCCTCCAGCCGCTGAAGGTACGCCCTTGTTGGCTGAGAATCTTTTGTTAAACCATCCATTCTCTGTCGTACGGAGTTCTGGGCGAGCACGGGGAAGACCTGAGTGATCGCACTCCAATCCATTCGTTGCCCAGACCGACAGCGCGCTTTTATAATCACAGACGCATCTTTCGCGAGCTCGTCAAAGTCGGGGTTCCATTTGAACCGATTCCGTCTCTTCTTCGACTCCTCTGGAGGCGTTCTTTCAGAAAGGGTCTCCGATGAATATGAATATAGGGCTGACCCGATTTCTCCTTATCCTTCCTTTTCTTCACAGGAGCGTCCGAAAGGTTCTTCATCTTATTCTGTTCGCTTATGAGTTGAGCTATGCTCTTCTCCATCGGAACCGCAGAAACAGGGGGAACGGGAACAGCTATGGGCCCCTTCGGTCGAGGGGGTCTATCGACGATACGCGGAGCACGATTGGGAGCTTCCTTCTGAATCGCAGTCGCAATGCTTTGCTCCCAGTGTTTCTCGTCCACGACCGACGAAGCTTTGAGATATTCGTTCCGAACACGCTGGACCCGTGGTGGAAGAGGTTTTCCTTCCAACGCAGGATATGAATTCGCCAAGAGGTTGTCCCAAAGTTTAACTCTCTCGTCTTTCCCTCTCGCAGCCTTCCGAGCAACTAAGGCACGCTTCTCCTCCTGAGATGACTCCTCCTTCGTCTTGCTCCTCTCAACCCGCCGAGTTCGTCGATCAAGAGCCATGGTGTAAAACTCCTTGATGACATGTTCTGGGGCAAGGGTAACCCAAGAAAGGTGAGTGAGTTGAGTCTTAGCTTCCTCGTCATCCGAAAGTGGCGGGCTATCAAGAAATTTATTGAGGAAAGTCTCTTGATGAGATGACATGTAGTACGTTGCAAGCCACCCAGCGTCACGCCGCAGTGAATTTCTGATCACCGAGTTGGGTCGCTCCTCGGATGGAACCTCCTCGGTCTGGACCTTCTCAGCGGAATTCGGATTCAGGCAGACCTCCTTTAGGTTCTTCCAGAAGTCCTCGCCCTCTGCAGAGGTCCGGAGTGGGAAGGTCTTCCAAAAGGGTGGGGGGTTTGCGGATGATGCCCAGAGATGAATGGGTGCCGACGATCGAATATGCCAGTATTTGGGAGCGAGGTTGGCGGCCGATGTGTTCCAAGATTCCTGGGGGACAACATCGAAACGAGAAGGGTGCGATCCATTCTGTTCGCAGGTGAGGAATGGTGGTTCGGACTGTGACTGTTGCAATGGAATTAAGATTCTGAGGTCTCCAAGAATGGAAAGGAGCTCCATTAACCGGTTGCGACTCCTAGAAGCTCCGAGTCCAAGAGCTGAAAGGATGGTTTCCGGAACATCCCACAACGCGGGAGAAGAACCGCTCTCCGGATGCACAAGACCATCCAAGCCTTCGATGGGTGAACGAACGGAGAACAACGAACAATAGTCCGCGATCGTGATATCTCGCAGAAAGTAGTCGAGGTGAAGAATCCTTGCGTCCATCGAGATAATGTTCGGTGAGTTATTGTTACCTGACTCGAAAGGTCGAAGAGCGAGCAGATGTAACTTTCCGGCCCTCGCAACCTTGCCCACGATAAATCCATACATCTGAGGAACGCCGTGACCATGAGGATCCGCAATGATGCTTTCCCTGATAGCAGTGTCGCGAGAGTCGACCGCGTCAACGGATTTCATCAACGAAGGAGTGTTAAGTGGTGGTCGGGAGGGTAATCCGCGGGTTTGCTCCGGCTTTTTGAGTGTATGGGCTGCTGTTCGATTGGGATTCCCTTGATTCAGCGTGGACATGAATGCCTGGACCTTGTCTTCCTCGAGATGAGAAAGGTAAGCAATGGTGATTTTCCGGGTCGTGAATATGGGGGTGACAAGGGTTGTCTTAAGGACCTTAATCCGACCATCCTTCTCAAGTTTAGAAAGCGTCGTATCGATCGTCCTCCGATCCACCCGGGTTCCTGGAGGTCCGCTCGCCGGCTCCCGAGCCTCGGCCAACGTACCAAGGAGGGCAACGTGAGCATCGGCAAATTCTTTCGCGTTAACGATGGTGATTCCTCCAAACTCCTGGATTACCCGATAGAACTCGTTGTCCCGACGTGCGTGAGACATGTTAGGTTTTCTCGATCCTGGAGGGGGCCTGGTCGCAGTTATTGTTGGGGAGGGTTCAGCAGGAGCACTTGTCGAATCCTAACGAACCTTCAGGTAAATTGCAGTTATGCCAGACAAGCAAGTTACGTACCCCGTTGACAGCTCGTTGTCTCCCTTGCGTGGGTTCCCGAGGTTCGGAGATAGGCAGCTGCAGTCCAGGAGGTTGAGTTGGTTGTGAATCACTAGTAGGGCGCGAGATGCCAGGCTGAGGAAAAGCTCGTCGTTGGATTGACTGCTTAATGACTCCTAGATCCGGCGGTGCGGGTGATCCATTCTCATCGCGAGTGGTTCCTGGGGCGGCCCACTGAACGGAGACCGAAGAGGCGGTTGTTAGCAGGGTCTGCTCTCCCCCATCCTGGGCCCCTCGTTCCGCCATAGTCGCTGGGGTGCGGTTTTTTGGCGGTCGACCCCGCTTCCTCGGAGTAGGTGTGGCAGGAGGCTCGCCTTCTGGCTTCCGCTTCGGAGGACGCCCGCGTTTCCTGGGGGTAGGTTCCGCAATAGGCGTACCTTGCTCGGTGTTGACAAAGATGATCACTCCAGTCGCAGCAGTCTTCGCCCTCTTTGCAACCCGAGCTTGGTCATCCGCCCCATCGTCTTCGGCAAGGTCTTCCCTCTTCCGTTTGCCCGTAATGGGCTGGTTTTTTCTTGGTCGACCCCTTTTGACGGTACCGTCAGGGAGAATGGGATTTTTCGGTTGTTTGCGTTTCTTCTTCGTCGTCTCTTCTCGGGATTCCGTGTCCTGGTGTTGGTACAACTGATCCAGCGTATCGTAAAACAGTCCTGGTGACACATCGGTGAATCCTCCTGTATTGGCCAAGTCGACTGGGAGCTCGTGTTCGGCTTCATTAATATTTTCCTGACTAAGAAGTGCTTTGTACCCCTTGAAGGTGAACCAACGATGTCGGCGCTCTCGGCCGTAGGTCTCGTCCACTGCTGTAACTCCGAAATCGAGCATATTAGAATTGGGGAGTGACTTATCGAATCCTTGTAGAACGTGCTCCACGATACGAGGATCGAATCCGTCCATTAGGTCTGAAATCTCCTATTACCCGGAATTTAGTTCGACTTCCATTATGCTGGGAGAAAGTTATTACGGTACGGGTCATCCCCTTGGGGCCAGCTTCGTCAAGCGCTTCGAGAATCTGCCATTGAATTGTTCTGTTGCCCTTCAGGAATCGCCCATCTTGTTGACAGTCAGATTTGGGGAGACATCCGATTCACGATTTCCATACGACACACCTTGAGCTTCACCCGATTGCTGACTAGAACCAGTTTGGGCAGGAGCCACTCCTCCCTCTGCTTCTGCGCTCTCATCGGTATCGGTCTTGACCAGGCGGATGCATTGTGTGGACGTCTTTCCAGTAGATAAATTTGTGAGGGTGACTTTCTCGATCAGGCCAAGGTTGATTAGCTCGTTCAAGCGGGTACTGAAGAAACGACGTTCCGTTTTGGTCGGGTTTTCGAATCCCTTCGGTTCTATGAGTATGGTATGTGAAGGCGAAATTCATGAGACTCACGAGGGTTATAACCAGATCCTTGGTTACATGCATATGATCAGGGGAGTCCAGAAGTAGCTTGGTAATCCGATTGCGAAGTACGTTAAGATCTGCGAGGTGGAACGCGTCAATGGGCCCAAACTTGACGGAGCCCTTGGTTTCGGCTGTCTGTTTTCCGGACCCGACAGTGGTAGAGTCTTTCCGACCGCCACTTTCCTCTCGGATACGCCTCCACATAGGACTGATATCGTGGAAGTGTTTGAGAACACAGAAGTTCCCTCCGACACCTGCCCGGGCCAGTTTGACCCTGCAATAAATTAGATGGCGGAAACCCTTTGGTGGGAAAATCGACCGTACACAAGGTCCATTTCCTGGAGCTGCTTGATCAAGTAGGCGCAGTTCTTTGAATCGTAGCCAGTCTTATTGCTTATGTCGACTGCACTGATCCCGGTTTCCCTAGCGCGTGCGACCAGTTGCAGAACCGTGTAAACCATCGGGGATAGCGTCGAAGACTACCAAGCTGTCAGTGGTATATACCAGAACAAAACATTGTCGACCCACTCTCGCATAGGGACCAGCAAGGGTAGTCCTCAGTACTTGACCATCCACGGCGATCCTTAGTCGTTCTCCGTACAACTGTCTGAGCTGCTCCAGTGACTGGGATTCGCTGTCCTCCACGGGTTCGAGAGAAGCAACCTGACCGGCGTCGGTAGTCTCCCGCGCCTTACCGGGATCTTTCTTGCTAACGCGTGGTGGAGGTGCGACATAGACCTCGGAATGATCTCCGGGAGGCAAAACCCCAACGTAAACACTCGGTTCCTGGAGAATAATCGACCACGCGAACGCAAAAAATGATCCGCCGACCCCCTGACCGGAGGTGGTTTTGTAGAAGTCGTCGACAAGAGCCTCGAGGCGCGTGATGTCACATCCTAAGATTCCCCGGAGAGTTGAGTAAACCAGAGGTATCATTGGTTAAAGCAAAGAAATAAAAAGGGCAACGACGAGAGTCGAACCCCCACGGCCTGCACATGATGGGGAAGTTCGCGAGGCCCGGGGCGGTCGCCGATAAGATGGAGAGGGAATGGCTCACCCAGATCACCCTCGAATGATAATTCGCGTACGACGTGTTGGACCAGATCATCCATTGCGTATAATTATGACGTCCGGATGGATTGTGGATATGCGGAGCCAGGGAGGAGACACCGGCGAAGACCCTCTTCACTCCTCGCACGGAAACGCTACGAGATGGCCGGGAAGTGTGACGTCGGCCAATGAGAGGTAGAGTGATCTTGTGAGAGCCTGTCTTGAATTTGAGGTCGTCGCTCGTCGAAGACTCAGCCAGGTAGAATTTCCATATTCGGATCTCCAGGGAAGTGGAGAGTGGTAAAATGAAGGGATTGGCGAGGACCAGTCCACAAACGATGTCTACGCCTTTTGTAAAGTAGTGGGGAGTAAGCTAGTTGGTCGGCAGAAACCATTCTACCTATGAAAAAAGAATCCAAATAACCGCCAAAGTCTATCTCTATCCAAAATACCTCAGGGAAGATGAAGAGCTGCACTAATAAACGGAAGAAACGGAAAGGACCGGCCATTCTATGTCATGACCGCCTGCTGCTGCTTCGCTTCCCACATCGTACTTAGAACATCCGTGAACGCTGCCCTACCCAGGTGAGCGTTTTGCTTGAAACGCTCGGCGAGGAAGTTTTCCAGTTTGTCCCCTGCTGTCCGCCACATGTTCATCCGTGTCTGGATCTCGGCAGACTGAGCGAATGTTGTCTGCCCGCCTTGAAACGGGGTGTACTGTATCCGCTCCAGACATGTCGCAAATTGTGACAGCGACAGGTTAACAGAGGTCACGGAAGCCGTTTGCGTAGCCGGGTCGATGAACGAAATTTCTCTCACGAAAGCTTCTTCTGAACCGCCAAAGAACTGGAGCACGAGATATGAACGGGCCGCTTCGGAAGAGGTCGCCTGAAACTCACCTTGACGATCCACATCGGCGCCTTCTGTTTACACCCAATTACCCGCTCCGTCCGGATGATACCAGTCTTCGAGTCGACAGAACGGTCGACCGTATCGATTGTCAGGACATGAGAACAATGCGGGTGCGGGTACTTGTGCCACATCCCGATGACGACGTGCGTCCATGAGTGACTGGGTACGCAGCGAATCGGGTTCAGCACTCTTGTCATGCGACCACAGACGAAGATGGCGAAAACAACTCACTCGTAAAGAAATGATGTTGAGATGAAATGCATCGTGAGAGAGGGTTTCGTCAGGTATTAGAGATTAGAGATAATGTCTAAGGAGGTGGGGGTCTATGTACAACCGCGACCGGAGAGCGGCGGAAATTCTTTGTCCGGCACTTGCCGGACAACTCCACAGGGGCCGAGGCTTCC
>Ga0307517_10001409_pt1 | contig 40436 bp, 35 predicted proteins | sample 23_EM_MG_FD_194515 | JGI IMG/M metagenome (GOLD analysis project Ga0307517, IMG submission 194515) | Populus trichocarpa ectomycorrhiza microbial communities from riparian zone in the Pacific Northwest, United States - 23_EM | ecosystem: Host-associated > Plants > Roots > Unclassified | place...
GTACCGGCTCCACCCGCCGAGCGGGTGCGCGGCCGCTTGGGAGCGGCCCGGCGCTGGCCGCGCTAAACAAAGCACCCGGCACCGGAGTACCGGCGCCACCCGCCGAGCGGGTGCGCGGCCGCTTGGGAGTGGCCCGGCGCTGGCCGCGCTAGACGAAGCACCCGGCGCCGGAGTACCGGCGCCACCCGCCGAGCGGGTGCGCGGCCGCTTGGGAGCGGCCCGGCTGTGAGCAACCTCTTGGAACTCAACAGCTAGCGCAATGCCAGGCCGCTGACCGCCTGGTCCAGCAGCGCTCGCACGAACGCCGCATCCGCCGGCGCGTGGCCCATCAGCACGCGAAAGAAGAGCGCGCCGTAGAGCTGGTCGAGGGCGGTGTCGACGTCGATCTGCGGCCGCACTTCGCCGGCCTCGATCGCGCGCAGCAGCAGCGCACGGCCTTCGTTGCGGCGCTCCAGCACGAAGTGATGCCGGAAGGCCTTCGCGATCTCGGTGTCGGGGTCGGCCGACGCGATCATCGTGGTCACGCTGCGGCCCTGGCGCGACCCCAGCGTGTCGCTGACGGCCAGGAGCTGCTCGCGCAGCGCGCGCAACGGCGAGCGGGTGCGGGAGCGCGCCGGGCGCTCCGTCGCGGCCTCCATCAGCGCGGCCATCGCCACCGCGTGGCGGTTCGGCCACCAGCGGTAGACGGTCGGCTTGCCGACGCCGGCGCGCTCGGCCACCGCCTCCATCGTCAGGCCGGCGACGCCGGATTCCTGCAGCAGCGCGCGCGCCGCGCTCAGGATGGCATCCCGCACCTGCGGGCTGCGCGGCCGCCCGCGCGGCTTGACAAGGTCAGTCATTTATGGAACGCTACGTAACGTAATTAATTCATCCAGTGTAGCGAGGAAACCGCCATGACCGATTCGACCCCTGTTGCCCCATCCGCTGCCGCCTTCGGCCCGCTGACCCCGTATCTGGTGGTCAAGGGCGCCGATGCGGCGATCCGCTTTTATGCGACCGTGTTCGGCGCGCGCGAGGATTTCCGCCTCACCGAGCCGAGCGGCAAGGTCGGCCACGCCGAGCTGCTGATCGGCGACTCGCGGCTGATGCTGGCCGACGAGTACCCCGACTTCGGCGCGCTCGGCCCGGCCTCGATCGGCGGCACACCGGTCGGTCTGCAGCTCTACGTGCCGGATGTCGATGCCACGATCGCGCTCGCCGAAGCCTGCGGCGCGACGCTGTTGCGCGCGGCCAAGGAGGAGTTCTATGGCGACCGCAGCGGCGTGGTGGTCGATCCGTTCGGCCACCGCTGGCACCTGGCCACGAAAAAGGAGTCGGTCACGCCCGAGCAGATGCAGGAGCGCTGGAGCGCCATGCTGAGCGCCTGAACGCGCCGATCCCCGCGCGGGGATCGGCGAGAATGCTTCGATGAACGATCCGCGACGCGCCCTCGTGCTGTTTTCCGGCGGCCAGGATTCCACGGTGTGCCTGGCCTGGGCGCTCGAACGCTTCGCGCACGTCGAGACCATCGGCTTCGCCTATGGCCAGCGTCACCGGGTCGAGCTCGAATGCCGGCTGCAGGTGTGCTCGGCGCTGCACACGCAGTTCCCGATCTGGGCGAAGCGCCTCGGCGACGATCACCTGCTCGACCTCGCGCTGCTCGGCCAGATCTCCGACACCGCGCTGACCGATTCGCGCGCGATCGAGATGAGCGCGCAGGGCCTGCCCAACACCTTCGTACCCGGGCGCAACCTGCTGTTCTTCACGTTCGGCGCGGCGGTCGCGTACCGGCGCGGGCTCAGCGTGCTGGTGGGCGGCATGTGCGAGACCGATTTCTCCGGTTACCCGGACTGCCGCGACAACACGCTGAAGGCCCTGCAGGTGGCGGTGAGCTTGGGGCTGGACGCGCCGATGGCGATCGCCACGCCGCTGATGTGGCTGGACAAGGCGCAGACCTGGGCGATGGCCGACGCGCTCGGCGGCGAAGCGCTGACCGAGCTCGTCGTCGAGCACACCCACACCTGCTACCTCGGCGACCGCACACAACGCCATGCCTGGGGCTACGGCTGTGGCATCTGCCCGGCCTGCGACCTGCGGCGCAAGGGTTACGAGGCCTGGCTCACGGACTGAATGAGGCACCCGCTGGCGGAATACGCCAGCACCCGCCGAGCGGGTCTCGGCCCGCTTGGGAGCGGCCCGGCGCTGGGCCGAGTCAAGCCTTGATTCGCGCACGCGCCTTCAGCGCCGGGAAGGTCGGGCGCAAGTCGGCGACCACGCCGGTCATCTCGTTCGCCTGGTAGCCCGGCAGCCGGTTCACGGTCGCCTTGAACTCGTCGCTCCGGACCAGCGCCAGCATCTCGCGCACCGCGGGCGCGTCCAGCGAGCGCTCTTCGCACAGCAGGAAATAGCGCTCGGTCTGGATCGGCACGAAGTCGAGCTTGAACTGGCGCGCCGGCGTCTCGACGCCGAAGCCGACGTCGGCCATGCCGCTGGCCACATACGCCGCGACCGCCGCGTGCGTCAGCTCGCACTGCTCGTAGCCGTGCACGCGCGCCGGGTCGACGCCCTCCTTGCGCAGCAGCAGATCGAGCAGGAAACGCGTGCCCGAGCCCGACTGGCGGTTGATGAAGCGCAGATCGGGCCGGGTCAGATCCTGGATGCCGTAGACCTTCTTCGGATCGCCCTTGGCCACCATCAGCCCGAGGCGCCGCGTCGCGACGCCGATGACTTTCTGCGATGCCGGCTTGAGCCAGCGCGCGTAGTGGGCCACCGCCTCGGCCTCGAATTCGCCGAGCGGCACGTGAAAGCCTGCGATCTCGCAGCCGCCGATGTCCAGCGAAGCGACCGCCTCGGTGCTGCCGCAGTAGCGCAGCTCGGTCACGATGCCGGCGCGGCCGAGCGCATCGTGCAGCGCCTCGATCGCGAAACCGTGGCTGGCGTGGATGCGCAGCAGCGGCGGCACGCTCATCAGCACACGGTCCAGCTCGGCCTGCAGCTCCGACGCGAGCGAATCCAGCATCGGCGACAGCCGCGCCGCGATGCGGCGGTCGGCCCAGACCAGCTTCTCGGCGAGCGGGCTCAGCGACGAGCCCTTGCCGCGCTCCATGTGCAGCAGCGGCGCGCCGAGCAGCACCTCGCCCTGGCGGACCAGCTGCCACGCGTGGCGGTACGACACCTGCATCGCCTGACACGCCTTCAGCAAGCTGCCGTGCTCGGCCACGCTGACCAACAACGCGACCGTGCGTTCGGCCAACGCGGCGCCGCCGGGACGGCCGATGGTCCAGTGGGGTTTGATGCTGACTTGATGCACGGGTTGGTACTTATGTCATCCAACGCCTATGGCGTCGACCACGCTGATCATATTGCGCGATGTTATCCGCCCCCCTACATTGATGCCACACCAGGAGCTCTTATGTCGTTGAGCACCTATATGGAGACCGCGCATGAATTCAACCCCCGCCAGCGTCACCGAAGCGGTGCTGGCCCGGCACGTCGGCGAACCGGGCGCCTTGCTGCCGATATTGCACGAGGTGCAGGACACGCTCGGCCACATCCCGCGCGAGATCGTGCCGCAGATCGCCGAGGGCCTGAACCTGTCGCGCGCTGAGGTGCACGGGGTCGTCACTTATTACCACCACTTCCGCGCCGATGCGCCGGGCCGGCACGTGATCCAGGTGTGTCGCGCCGAGGCCTGCCAGGCGATGGGATCGGATGCGCTGATGGCACACGCCGAGCACACGCTCGGCTGCCACACGCACGGCGGACACGGCAGCACCAGCGCCGACGGCCGCTACACGCTGAACCCGGTCTACTGCCTCGGGCTGTGCGCCTCGTCGCCGGCGGTGGTCATCGACGACAAGCTGCACGCGCGCATGACGCCGGACAAGTTCGACCAACTCGTCAACACCCTCGGAGACGACGCATGAGTGCCGTCACCGTCTACGTGCCGCGCGACTCGGCCGCGCTCGCGGTCGGCGCCGACGCGGTGGCTGCCGCGCTGCAGGCCGAGTGCGCGCGCCGAGGTATTGCACTGAACCTGGCGCGCAACGGCTCGCGCGGCCTGTTCTGGCTCGAGACGCTGGTCGAGGTGGCCACCCCGCAAGGCCGCGTCGCCTACGGCCCGGTCGAAGCGGACGACATCCCGGCACTGCTCGACGCCGGCTTGCTCACCGGCCACCCGCATGCGCTGTGCCACGGCCTCACCGAACAAATCCCGTATCTGGCGAAGCAGGAACGCCTGACCTTCGCGCGCATGGGCATCACCGACCCGCTCTCGATCGCCGACTACGAAGCGCACGAAGGTTATGCCGGCCTGCGCGCCGCACTGGCGCTGAAGCCCGAGGCCGTCGTCCAGCAGGTGCTGGACTCCGGCCTGCGCGGGCGCGGCGGCGCGGCCTTCCCGACCGGCATCAAGTGGAAGACGGTCGCCGCGGCGCAGGCCGCGCAGAAATACATCGTCTGCAATGCCGACGAAGGCGACTCCGGCACCTTCTCGGACCGCATGACGATGGAGGGCGACCCCTTCATGCTGATCGAAGGCATGACGATCGCCGCGCTCGCGGTCGGCGCGACACGCGGCTATGTCTACATCCGCAGCGAGTACCCGGACGCGGTCGCGACGATGAGCGAGGCGATCGCCCGCGCGACCGCCGCCGGCTTCCTCGGCGACGACGTGCTCGGCTCGGGCCGCGCCTTCCACCTGCAGGTGCGCAAGGCCGCCGGCGCCTATGTCTGCGGCGAAGAGACCGCGATGCTCGAGAGCCTGGAAGGCAAGCGCGGCATCGTGCGCGCGAAGCCGCCGCTGCCGGCGATCGAGGGCCTGTTCGGCCAGCCGACCGTGATCAACAACGTCATCAGCTTCGCCAGCGTGCCGCTGATCCTGGCGCGCGGCGCGGCGTTCTACCGCGACTACGGCGTCGGCCGCTCGCGCGGCACGCTGCCGATGCAGCTGGCCGGCAACATCAAGCACGGCGGCTTGGTCGAGAAGGCCTTCGGCGTGACCTTGCGCGAGCTGATGTTCGACTTCGGCGGCGGCAGCGCCACCGGCCGGCCGATCAAGACGGCGCAGGTCGGCGGGCCGCTCGGCACCTACCTGCCCGAGTCGCAGTGGGATCTGCCGATGGACTACGAGGCCTATGCAGCGGTCGGCGCGGTCGTCGGCCACGGCGGCATCGTCGTGCACGACGACACGGCGGACCTCTCGAAGCTCGCGCGCTACGCGATGGAGTTCTGTGCGATCGAATCGTGTGGGAAGTGCACGCCGTGCCGCATCGGCTCGACGCGCGGCGTCGAGGTGATCGACAAGATCATCGCGCCGCCGTCGCCCAAGACGAACAAGCCGCAACAGGTGCAGCTGCTGCGCGACCTGTGCGACACGATGGTCAACGGCAGCCTGTGCGCGATGGGCGGCATGACACCGTACCCGGTGCTGTCGGCCCTGAATCACTTCCCGCAGGACTTCGGTCTCGCCACCCCCGACCGCGAAGCGGCCTAGGAGACAACCATGCTCGAACATCTGAAGGTCAGCGATTTCGGCACACCGAAGCGCGAATCCGAACAAGAAGTCACGCTCGAGATCGACGGCAACCAGGTCACCGTGCCCAAGGGCACGTCGCTGATGCGCGCGGCCGTGGACGCCGGCATCCAGGTGCCCAAGCTGTGCGCGACCGACAGCCTCGAGCCGTTCGGCTCGTGCCGCCTGTGCCTGGTCGAGATCGACGGCCGCAAGGGCTTCCCGGCCTCGTGCACGACGCCGGCCGAAACCGGCATGAAGGTGCGCACGCAGAGCCCGAAGCTGCAGGAGCTGCGCAAGGGCGTGATGGAGCTCTACATCTCCGACCACCCGCTCGACTGCCTGACCTGCAGTGCGAACGGCAACTGCGAGCTGCAGGACATGGCCGGCGTGACCGGCCTGCGCAACGTGCGCTACGGCTTCGACGGCGCCAACCACTTGAAGAGCGAGAAGGACGAATCGAACCCGTACTTTACGTACGACGCGAGCAAGTGCATCGTCTGCAACCGCTGCGTGCGCGCCTGCGAAGAAACGCAGGGCACGTTCGCGTTGACGATCTCGGGCCGCGGCTTCGAATCGCGCGTCTCGCCGGGCATGGACGAGCCGTTCATGGAATCGGAATGCGTCAGCTGCGGCGCCTGCGTCGAGGCCTGCCCGACCGCCACCTTGCAAGAGAAGTCGGTGATCTGGCTCGGCCAGCCCGAGCACAGCGCCATCACGACCTGCGCGTACTGCGGCGTCGGCTGCGGCTTCAAGGCCGAGATGAAGGGCAACGAGGTCGTGCGCATGGTGCCGTGGAAGGACGGCGCCGCGAACGACGGCCACAGCTGCGTGAAGGGCCGCTTCGCCTGGGGCTACGCAACCCACCAGGACCGCATCACGACACCGATGATCCGCAAGAAGATCACCGACCCGTGGCAGGCCGTCAGCTGGGAAGAAGCGATCGGCTATGCCGCCAGCGAGTTCAAGCGCATCCAGGCCAAGTACGGCCGCGACTCGATCGGCGGCATCGTCTCGTCGCGTTGCACCAACGAAGAAGGCTACCTGGTGCAGAAGCTGGTGCGCGCCGCGTTCGGCAACAACAACGTCGACACCTGCGCGCGCGTCTGCCACTCGCCGACCGGCTACGGCCTGAAGCAGACGCTGGGCGAATCGGCCGGCACGCAAACCTTCAAGTCGGTCGAGAAGGCCGACGTGATTTTGGTGATGGGCGCGAACCCGACCGACGGCCACCCGGTGTTCGCGTCGCGCATGAAGAAGCGGCTGCGCGAAGGCGCAAAGCTGATCGTGATCGACCCGCGCCGCATCGACATCGTCAAGTCGCCGCACATCGAGGCCGCGCACCACCTGCAGCTGCGGCCCGGCACGAACGTCGCCGTTGTCACCGCGTTCGCGCACACCATCGTCACCGAAGGGCTGCTGGCCAGCGACTACATCGCCGAGCGCTGCGACGACAAGTCCTTCAACGAATGGCGCGAGTTCGTGTCGCGTCCCGAGAACTCGCCTGAAGCCACCGAGGCGACGACCGGTGTGCCGGCTGCCGACATGCGCGCCGCCGCGCGCCTGTACGCGACCGGCGGCAACGCCGCGATCTACTACGGTCTGGGCGTGACCGAGCACAGCCAGGGCTCGACCACCGTGATGGGCATCGCCAACCTCGCGATGGCGACCGGCAATGTCGGCCGCGAAGGCGTCGGTGTGAACCCGCTGCGCGGCCAGAACAATGTGCAGGGCTCGTGCGACATCGGCTCGTTCCCGCACGAGCTGCCGGGCTACCGGCATGTGTCCGACACCACGGTGCGCAACGAGTTCGAGGCCGCCTGGGGCGTGAGCTTGCAAAGCGAACCCGGCCTGCGCATCCCGAACATGTTCGACGCGGCCATCGACGGCAGCTTCATGGGCCTGTACTGCGAAGGCGAGGACATCGTGCAGTCCGACCCGGACACGCAGCACGTCGCGCACGCGCTCGAGGCGATGGAGTGCATCGTCGTGCAGGACCTGTTCCTGAACGAGACCGCGAAGTACGCGCACGTGTTCCTGCCGGGCTCGTCCTTCCTCGAGAAGGACGGCACCTTCACGAACGCCGAGCGCCGCATCTCGCGCGTGCGCAAGGTGATGCCGCCGAAGGCGAAGTACGCCGACTGGGAAGTCACGATGCTGCTGTCGAATGCGCTCGGCTACCCGATGAACTACAAGCACCCCGAAGAGATCATGGCCGAGATCGCGGCGCTGACGCCGACCTTCTCGGGCGTCAGCTACCAGCTGATCGACCAGCTCGGCAGCGTGCAATGGCCGTGCAACGCCGCGGCGCCGAACGGCACGCCGACGATGCACATCGACCACTTCGTGCGCGGCAAGGGCAAGTTCATCATCACGCAATATGTGGCGAGCGACGAGAAGGTGACGCGCAAGTTCCCGCTGATCCTGACCACCGGCCGCATCCTGTCGCAGTACAACGTCGGCGCGCAGACACGGCGCACCGACAACAACCAGTGGCACAGCGAGGACCGGCTCGAGATCCACCCGGTCGATGCCGAAGACCGTGGCATCACCGACGGCGACTGGGTCGGCATCCAGAGCCGCGCCGGCGACACGGTGCTGCGCGCCGTCGTCAGCGAGCGCATGCAGCCGGGCGTGGTCTACACGACCTTCCACTTCCCCGAGTCGGGCGCGAACGTGATCACCACCGACAACTCCGACTGGGCCACCAACTGCCCCGAGTACAAGGTGACCGCGGTGCAGGTGATGCCGGTGACGCAGCCCTCCGAATGGCAGCGCGAATTCAGCCGCTTCGACAAGGTCCAGGCCGAGCTGCTCGAGCAGCGGCATGCCGCCGAGGTGCCCGGCAAATGAACCGCGCCGAGTTCGAGATGCCAGTCGATGGCGCGCGCCTTGCGCCCGTCGTGCGCTGGCGCGACGGCGAGCGCCACGAGCTCGACGACTGGCTGACCGAAGAGGTGCCGGTCGCGTTCGAGTTCAATGGCATCTCGCACGCGGTGATGCTCGCGACGCCGGCCGATCTCGAGGACTTCGCGCTTGGCTTCGGCCTGAGCGAAGGCATCTTCGAGAGCGCGGCCGACCTCTACGGTTGCGAGGTCCATGCGTCGTCGCAAGGCATCACGGTCAGCATGGAGGTGTCGTCGCGCTGCTTCGCCGGCCTGAAGCAACGCCGCCGCACGCTGGCCGGTCGCACCGGCTGCGGGGTGTGCGGCACCGAGAGCCTGGATCAGGTGCTGCGCCCGGTGCCCGCGGTTCGCATCGGTGTGCCGGTGCACGCGCGGGCGATCGCACGCGCGGTGCGCGAGATGCGCGACCGCCAACGCCTGTGCGACGCGACCGGCGCCGTCCACGCGGCGGCCTGGTGCAGCATCGACGGCGCGGTGCAATGCCTGCGTGAAGACGTCGGCCGCCACAACGCGCTCGACAAGCTGATCGGCGCCCTCGCCCGTGCCGGCAGCACCGGCGTGCGCGACGGCTTCATCGCGGTGACGAGCCGCGCCAGCGTCGAGATGGTGCAAAAGGCCGCGGTCGCCGGCGCGCCGCTGCTCGCCGCGGTGTCGGCACCGACGCTGCTCGCGGTCGAGACCGCGCGCGCCGCCGGCATGAGCCTGGTCGGCCTGGTGCGCGGCGACGACCTCGTCGTCTATGCGAACGCCGACCGCGTCGTGCTCGACGCGGCAAGGAACTGAATCATGAACAACGACAACCTGATCCGCATGGTCAACCGCATCGGCACCTTCTTCGCGGCGATGCCCGACCGCGACGAGGCCAACCGCGACCTGGCCCAGCATGTGCGCCGCTTCTGGGAGCCGCGCATGCGGCAACAGTTGTTTGCCCACATCGACCAGCATGGCGGCGAGGGGATCAATGCCACCGTGCTGACCGCGCTGAGCGCGAATCGCGCGCTGTTCGAGACCGCCAACGCGCCTGAAGATCACACCGTGGGCGGCGACGCCGGATGAGCGGCCTGCTCTTCGCGCTGCTCGCCCCGCGCTCGCAGCAGGGTGGCGCGTGCCGCACCCAGCCACGGCGCCAGCGCCTCTGCGCCCGGCGGCGTCAAGGTCAGCGCACGCGATGACGGCGTGCGCCGCAGCCAATCCCGGGCCAACGCATGGTCCAGCAACGCGACCGCGAGACCGCCGGCAAGGTGGTCGCGTCGCTCGGACCAGTCGAGGCACGCATAGGCATAGCGTTTCGACGCGGCGGCCGGCAGCGCGACCCCCATCTCCCGCAAGGTCTCGCGGCCGACATCGCTGAGCACGAAGTGCCCGTCGCGCGCGACCAGCGTGCCGCGCGCCAGCATGCCCTCGAACAGCGCGACCCCGAGCTCGCCGGCAAGGTGGCTGTAGCAGGTGCGCGCGGCCTTCAGCGGCTTGTATGCGCCCTGCTCCCATTTGCCCGACGCGGCGCCGCGCTCCGCCACCAGCGACAGCGCTTCGAGTGCATGCGCGATCTCGGCGTCGGCCAGGCGCAGATAGCGGTGCCGGCCCTGGATGCGCAGCTCGACCAACTCGCTGTCGAGCAGCTTCGTGATGTGCGTGCTCGCGGTCTGCGCGCTGACGCCGGCCGCCGCGGCGAGCTCGCCGGCCGCGAGGTACTGGCCGCCCATCAGCGCCGAGAGCATGCGCGCGCGCGTCGGGTCGCCGATCATCGCGGCGATGCGGGCAAAGCGGGGTTCGGGCGAGGTCATGGCACTCAAGCGTGCCACAGCTGCAGGCCGCCGCGCACCGCGAGGTAGGCGCCGAGCAACAGCAGGCCGCTGAAAAACAGCGTCTTGAAGGTCTCCGGCTTCACTCGGCCGCGCAGCCATTGCCCGGCACCCATGCCGAGCAAGGCCGGCGCCACGACGAGGGCCGAGCCGATCAGCGCCGGGCCGCGCAACGCGCCGTCCAGCCCCAGGCTCGCGCCGAGCGCGATGGTCGAGACCAGGAACGACAGCCCGAGCGCACGCACCAGCTCGTCCTTCTCCATGCCCAGCGCCTGCAGATAGGGCACGGCCGGGATCACGAACACGCCGGTCGCCGCGGTCACCAGCCCGGTCGCGACGCCGACCAGCGGACCCAGCCAGGGCTCGAGCGCCGGCCGCACGTGGAGCCGCCAGTGCAACAGGCCCAGACCCGCATAGACGACCAGCGCCACCCCCAGGCCGACGCTCGCCGCCGCGCCGCCGCTGAGCCAGCCGGCGCCGAGCGCGACGCCGGCGCACACGCCGATCAGCATCGTCGCGAGCCGCTGCAGCAGCGCCGCGAAACCCGGCCCGCCGATCTGCCACAGGTTGGTGATCAGCGAAGGCACGACCAGCAGGGCCGCGGCCTGCGCCGGCGGCATGCTGAGGCTGAGCAAGCCCATCGTGATCGTCGGCAGGCCCAGGCCGACGACGCCTTTGACAAAGCCGCCGAGCACGAAGACGGCGGCGACGAGAACCCACAGGGTCGGTGACAGCAAATCAGACATGGGCAGGTAATTCAAGTGACAGAGTGGACGAATCATCGACCCGAAACCCTTCGCGACACTTCGGGCTGGATCGAAGCGTCGCTTGCCGTAGAGTGAGCAGCGATGATGATGAGTACTTCGCAGATCGTTTGGGGAGGCGTGGCGGTGGCCGCCGTGCTGCTGTTCTGGATCGTGGGCGCCTACAACCGGCTGGTGCGGCTGCGCGGTGCGATCGTGCGGCGCTTTCCGCCGGTGGACGAGCAGTTCAGCGTGCGCCACGCCTTGCTGCAGCAGCAGATCGCGGTGGTCGCACCGGCGCTGCCCGACGCCGCGCCGCGCATCGAGGTGCTACGTGCCGCCTGCCAGCAGGTCGAGGCCGCATGCGCGCATGCGCGCCAGCGGCCGGGCGCGGCCGGCGCGATCACCAGCCTGCGCCTGGCCGACGGCATTCTCGGCGAGGCGCGCGCGCGGCTGCCGGTGCAAAGCGTGGCCGGCACCGACCTGAGCGAACTGAATGCGCAACTCGGCGCGAGCGATGCGACGCTGGCGTTCGCGCGGCGCCACTTCAACGATGCGGTGACGGCCTACAACGCGGCGGTGCGCCAGTTTCCGACCGTGTTGATCGTGGGCCTGTTCGGTTTCCGCAGCGCCGGGACCCTGTGACAATCGACGGTCATGGACGAAGCCGAACGCGCTGCCGCCGACCACCTCGAGCGCCTGAACGGCGCGCAGGATCTGCATGCCGCGACGCTGGCGCTGCTGCTGCCGGCCGGCAGCCGGCGCGCCGCACGCGCCTGGCAGATCGAATGCGAGGGATTGGACCGCGCGCCGCAGGTCCGCGAGTGGGTCGCGCAGCTCAGCGGGCCGGCGCGGCTGCCCTGGTTCGAGCTGCTGGTGTCGCGCATGCGCACCCAGCCGCTGGCCGCGCGCCAGACCCTGCTCGAGGCGACGCGCCGCGTGATGGGCGCGCGCGGCATCCAGCGCCCGATCGACCGGCTGCACTGGCTCGCGATGCGCCAGCGCCTCGGCGAAGGCACGGCCGCGGATGCGCGCGCGGCCGCCACCGCCGACCTGTCGCAGCTGCCGCCCAGCGATGTCGCGGCGATCGCCCGCTACAGCGCGTTCCTCGCGCGCATGGTGCCGGCCGAAGCTGCTGAGCTCGACGATGCCGCACCACCCGACGCCGGGCTCGCCTGGTACGCCGCGGTGATGACGCCGTGGCAGGCCTGCGCAACGATCCCGCCCTGCACACCGCCCGACACCGAGGGCCTGGTGCACGCGCTGCAGGAGCTGCAATCGATCGCATGGATGCAGCGGCCGGCGTTGATGCGCGGCTGGGTCACCGCGGCCGTTCAGCACAGCCGCCACGGGCGCCTCGCCGACACCGCGGCCGACGCATTGCGCCTGAGCTGCGCCTTGCTCGATTCGCCGCTGCCGCCCGAACTCGCACGCCACTACCGAGAGCAGGAGATCGCCGCATGAATTCGAGTCTGCGCATGGTCATCGGCGTGCTCGCCGCAACGGCCTCGGCCGGCGCCCTCGCGCAGGACGCGACGGCCCTGCGTGCCCGCGCCCTCGCCGCCACCTGCGCGCAATGCCACGGCACCGACGGGCGCGCGGTCGAAGGTGGCGCCGTGCCCGGCCTCGCCGGCCTGCCGGCGACCTACCTGGTCGAGCAGATGAACGCGTTCAAGAGCGGCGCGCGCGCCGGTTCGGTGATGCCGCAGCTCGCGAAGGGCTACAGCGAGGCCCAGATCGCCGAACTCGCGGCCTGGTTCGCGCGCGGTCCGGCTCCCGCGGCGGCGAAATGAGGACGAGCATGAGGACGATGAAGCGGCGCGATCTGCTGAAGCTCGCCGGCGTGGCCGGCAGCGTCGGCCTGGGCGGCTGCGCGAGCGGCGCGATGAACGCGATCGGCAAGCGCGACGCGGCGCGCGTGCTCGTCGTCGGCGGTGGCTTCGGCGGCGCGACGGCCGCCAAGTACATCCGGCTGCTGTCGCAATCCAGGATCGAGGTGGTGCTGGTCGAGCCCGACGCGGCCTTCGTGTCGTGCCCGCTGTCGAACCTGGTGCTCGGCGGCAGCCGAACGCTGCCCGACATCACCCGGCCGTACGCGAGCCTGACGCGCCAGCACGGCGTGCGCGTCGTGCAGGACAGGGTCGCGAGCATCGACGCGACGCAGCGCATCGCGGTGCTCGCCTCCGGCGCCAAGCTCCGCTACGACAAGCTGGTGCTGTCGCCTGGCGTCGAGATGATGTGGGACGGCGTCACCGGCCTGCTCGACGCGAGCCGGCAGGGCCGCATCCTGCAGGCCTGGAAGGCCGGGCCGGAAACCGCCGCGCTGCGCCGCCAGCTCGAGGCGATGCCCGACGGCGGCGTGTTCGCGATCGCGATCCCCGAGGCCCCGTACCGCTGCCCGCCCGGGCCTTACGAACGCGCCAGCGTCGTGGCGGCGTATTTCAAGGCCGCAAAACCGCGCGCCAAGGTGCTGGTCCTCGATGCGAACGAGGACGTGACGAGCAAGGGCGCGCTGTTCAAGAAGGTGTGGGCCGAGTCGTACAAAGGCCTGCTCGAGTACCGTCCGCAGCACAAGGCGACCGGCGTCGACACGGCGACGAACACGCTCAAGTTCGAGGTCCAGGACGACGTGCGCGCCGACGTGCTGAACGTGCTGCCGCCGATGCGCGCCGGTGCGATCGCGGTGCAGACCGGCCTCGCGAACTCGAACGCGCGCTGGTGCAACGTGAACTGGCTGAACTTCGAATCGACCGCCGCGCGCCACGTCCACGTGATCGGCGACTCGATCCAGATCGCGTCGCTGATGCCCAAGAGCGGGCACATGGCAAACAGCCAGGCCAAGGTCGCGGCCGCGGCGATCGTCGCCGAGCTGAACGACTGGGAGATCAACCCCGCGCCGATGCTCACCAACACCTGCTACAGCTTCGTCGATGCGCAGCGCGTCGTGCACATCGCGAGCGTGCATGCCTATGTGCCGGCCGAGAGCACGTTCAAGCCGGTGCCCGGCTCGGGCGGGCTGTCGCCGGCGCCGAACGAGCAGGAAGCGGCCTACGCGTTCGGCTGGGCGCGCACGATCTGGGCCGACATGCTCACGTGATCAGAACGCTGTCCACTTCTGTGCACTCGCGGCGGACGCGACCGTCTTCTCGATGAAGCGCACCCCGCGCGCGCCGTCCGCAATCCGCGGGTAGTCGGCCTCGGCAGGCGACGCCGGCACGCCGTCGGCGATGCGGGCATGGATGTCGGTGGCCACGCCGACATACAGGTTCGCGAACGCCTCGATGAAGGCCTCCGGGTGCCCGGCCGGCAGGCGGCAGGCACGCTTCGCCGCGTCGCTGAGCCAGGGCGCGTTGCGCGTCAGGATCATGCGCGGCGCGTCGAGCGGCGCGTGGATCAAGTGGTTCGGATCCTCCTGGCGCCAATCCAGCATGCCGCGCTCGCCGAACACGCGCAGCCGGATGTCGTTCTCGTTGCCCACCTCGATCTGCGACGCGATCAGCACGCCGCGCGCACCGTTCGTGAAGCGCAGCAACAGGTTGCCGTCGTCGTCGAGCCGGCGGCCGGGCACGAAGCTCGTCAGGTCGGCGCACAGGCTCTCGATCTCGAGGCCGGTGACGGTGGCCGCGAGGTTCTCGGCATGCGAGCCGATGTCGCCGATCGCACCGGCGATGCCGCTGCGCGCTGGGTCGGTGCGCCAATCGGCCTGCTTGTTGGCCGTCGACTCGAGCTGCGTCGCGAGCCAGCCCTGGTGGTACTCGACGATGACCTTGCGCACCGCGCCGATCACGCCGCTGCGCACCATCTCGCGCGCCTGCCGCACCATCGGGTAGCCGGTGTAGTTGTAGGTCACCGCGAACACCGTGCCCTGGGCCGCGACGCACGCGACCAGCTCGTCGGCCTGCGCGCTGGTGTGCACCAGCGGCTTGTCGCACACCACATGAAAGCCGGCCTCGACGAAGGCGCGTGCGACCTCGTAGTGCAGGTGGTTCGGCGTCACGATGCTGACCAGGTCGATGCGTTCGTCGGGCGGCCGCTTCAGCTCGTCGGCCAGCAGGTCTTGCCATGTGCCGTGATTGCGCGCCTCGGCCAGACCCAGGTCGCGACCCGACGCCTGGGCTTTCTCGGGCGACGACGACAGCGCACCGGCGACGAACTCGTAGTGCCCGTCGAGCGCCATCGCATGGCGGTGCACCGCGCCGATGAACGCGTCCCGGCCGCCGCCGACCATCGCGTAGCGCAGCTTTCGGCTCATGTTGCTGCCGCCTGCTTGCGCTTGTCGAACACCGCGTCGAACGCGCCGGTCGCGGGCTCGAAGTCCAGCCGTCTGCAGAAGGCCGCGCTCTCGGTCGCGCCGTGCACGCGGTCCATGCGGCTGTCTTCCCACTCGACCGACAGCGGGCCGGCATAGCCCACGTCGTTGAGTGCGACGATCAGCGACTCGAAATCGATCATGCCGCGGCCGACGCTGCGGAAGTCCCAGCTGCGGCGCGCATCGCCGAAGCTGGTGTGGCCGCCGAAGGTGCCGACCGTGCCGTCGCCCTTGCCCCACCACACGTCCTTCATGTGGGCGTTGAAGATGCGCGGGCCGAAGGTTCGGATGAAGCGGATGTAGTCGACGCCCTGGTAGCCGAGGTGGCTGGGGTCGAAGTTGAAGCCGAAGCGCGGGTGGCCGTTCACCGCATCGAGGGCGCGCTCGCTGGTCGCGATGTCGAACGCGATCTCGGTCGGGTGCACCTCGAGCGCGAAGTTCACGTCGACCTCGTCGAAGCCATCGAGGATGGGCATGAAGCGCTTCGCGAAGTCTTGGAACCCGGCGTCCCAGTAGGCCTGGGTCGTCGGCGGGAACGCGTAGGTCGAATGCCAGATCGACGAGCCGGTGAAGCCGGTCACGGTCTTCACGCCGAACGCGGCCGCGGCACGCGCGGTGTCCTTCAGCTCGCGCGCGGCGCGCTGGCGCACGCCTTCCGGGTTGCCGTCGCCCCACACGTGGGCCGGCAGGATGGACTCGTGGCGCGCATCGATCGGGTCGCACACGGCCTGGCCGACGAGGTGGTTGCCGATCGCAAAACACTGCAGGCCGTGCTTCGCGAGCAGCGCGCGTTTGTCGAGCACGTACTGCTTGGATGCGAGCGCGTCCTGCACGTTGAAGTGGTCGCCCCAGCACGCCAGCTCCAGGCCGTCGTAGCCCATGCGTTTGGCGAGCGGCGCGAGTTCGGCGAGCGGCAGGTCGGCCCACTGGCCGGTGAAGAGCGTGATGGGGCGAGCCATGGTGCTTGTCTCCTTGAAAACGCGTGCTTGCTCGGTCAGAACGGCGAGTCGGGGAAGTAGAAATCCTTCGCCGTCGCCTTCGTGATCAGCACCGACGGGATGATGGACTTGGCCGGCAGTTTCTCGCCCTTCAGGCGTGCCTCGGCGGTCATCTTGATCGCGTCGTAGATGAACTTCGGCGAGTACGACACGTTGGCCTGGATGCGCGGATCGCTGCCGTCCATCAGCGTCTTGATCATGCCCTTCGCGCCGGCGCCGCCGAACACCAGCTTGATGTCCGTGCGCTTGGCCTGGTCGATCGCCTTCAGCACGCCGACGGCCATGTCGTCGTCCGCGGCCCAGACCGCGTCGATCTGCTTGAAGCGCGTCAGGTAGTCCTGCATCACCTTGAACGCGTCGTCGCGGTTCCAGTTCGCGTACTTCGCATCGAGCAGCTTGATGTCGGGCGAGCCCTTCATCACCGCATTGAACGCATCCATGCGCTCGTTGTCCAGCGTGGTCGCGATGCCGCGCATCGCGACGATGTTGCCCTTGCCGTTCAGCTGCTTCGCGATGAACTCGGCCGGGATCTTGCCGAACGCGGTGTTGTCGCCGGCGACATACGCGTCCTGCGCCGATTCGTCGGTGAGGCCGCGGTCGACCACCGTGACGTAGACGCCCTTGCCCTTGACCTGCGCGACCGGCTTGGTCAGCGCCGCCGATTCGAACGGGAAGATCACGAGCGCGTTGATCTTCGTGACCGTCATCAGATCCTGCAGCTGGTTGGCCTGCTCGCCGGCGTTCGCGGCGGTCTTGACCGTGACCTTCAGGTCCGGGTACTTCTTCTCGAGCTCCTTCTTCGCCTCGTTGGCCCACCAGACGATGCCGCCGGTGAAGCCGTGCGTCGCCGCGGGAATCGCGACGCCGAGGTTGACCTTGTTTTGCGCGAAGCTGCCGGCGCTGCCGGCGGCGAGCGCCAGCGCGAGAACGGTTCTGCGGGTGGTGATGAATCTCATTGTCTTGTCTCCGTGTTGGACCGATGGAAAGCAGCGAAGCGCTGCGACTGAAAACCCGGTTATCGCCGCCGCTGCATGAACGCAACAACGATGATCACGACCCCTTGCACGGCAGCGTTCAGGTACACGCTGATGATGCTGGTGAGGTTCAGGATGTTGCTGATGACCGAGAGCAGCACCGCGCCGATCACGGTGCCGGTGATGCTGCCCGCGCCGCCCTTCAGCGCAGTGCCGCCGACGATCACCGCGGCGATCGCCTCGAGCTCCCACAGCAGCCCGGTCGTCGGCGAGGCCGAACCGAGGCGCGGCACGTAGAGCAAGGTCGCGATGCCGACGCAAACGCCGAGCAGCACATAGGTCAGCAGCTTGATGCGGTCGACATCGACGGCGGCGTAGCGCGCGACCTGCTCGTTCGAGCCGATTGCCTGCACGTAGCGGCCGTACGCGGTGCGGTTCAGGATCAGTGCACCGAGCAGCGCGACGACGAGGAACACCCAGACCGGAATCGGCACGCCGAGCAGCGCGCCGTAGTAGACCGGCGCATAGGCGTCGGCCAAGGTGTTGTCGAGCGTGATCGCGCCGCCGTTCGACAGGTAGGTCAGCACCGCGCGAAAGATGCCGAGCGTGCCCAAGGTCACGATGAACGGCTCGATCTTGCCGCGCGTGATCAGCAGGCCGTGCGCGAGCCCGAACACCGCGCCGAGCAGCAGCGCGAAGCCGGCGCCGAGCACGACGATCACGATCGGCGCGAGGCCACTGTTGCCGAGGATGTTCATCACCAGGATCACACCACCGGCGATCAGCGCGGCCATCGAGCCCACCGACAGGTCGATGCCGCCGCTGATGATCACAAAGCACATGCCGACCGCGATGATGCCGATGAAGGCGGTGCGCGTGAGCACGTTCATCGCGTTGTCGAGCGTCGCGAAGTCGGCATTGAGCAAACCGCCGGCGATGCACAGCAGCACCAGGCCGACGATCGGCCCGATGCCGTGCACGCGCGCCCAGAGCGCGCCGTTCTTCGACGCGGCGCCGCGGTCTTGAAGTTGGGGTTCAGTGCGTTCCGGTGGCATGGGCGATCAAGACCTCTTCGGTGAGTTGTTCGGCGGCCAGCGTGGCCTGCTGGGCACCGCCGCGCATCACGACGATGCGGTGGCAGATGCCGATCAGCTCCATCAGCTCGGACGAGATGACGATCACGGCCCGGCCTTCGCGGGCCAGGCGCTGGATCAGGAAATAGATGTCGCGCTTCGCGCCGATGTCGACGCCGCGCGTCGGTTCGTCGAGCACGATCACTTTCGGGCCGGGGTGCAGCACCTTCGCGAGCGCGAGCTTCTGCTGGTTGCCACCTGAGAGCGACGAGGCCTTGATGTCGAGCGAGCCGGTGCGTATGCCGAAATCGGTGACCGCGCTTTTCAGCGCCGCTTTCTCGGCCTCCGGCTTCAGCCACGGCGCGGCGTAGCGGCGCAGCGTCATCAGGGTCAGGTTCTCGCGCAGCCCGAAGTTCACGTGCAGGCCCTTGCCCTTGCGGTCTTCGCTGAGGTAGGTCAGCCCCAGATCGGCGGCCTCGCGTGGGCTGCGAAAGCGCACCTCACGGCCGTCGAGTTCGATGCGTTCGACGCGGTGTGGGCGCAGCCCGAGCAAGCCTTCGAACAGCTCGGTGCGGCCGGCGCCGACCAGGCCGGCGAAACCGAGGATCTCGCCGGGCGCGACTTCGAAGCTCACGTCGCGCGCCCAGCCCGGCACCGTCAGGCCGTGCACTTTCAACAGCGGCGACGCGCTCGGTCGCGTGTCCTTCACGGGATACAGATCGCTCAGGTCGCGGCCGACCATCAGGTTCGCCATCTGCCGGCGCGTGACGTTCTTCGTCAGCTCGCGCGCGACGAAGCGACCATCGCGCATCACGACGATCTCGTCGGTCACGCGCTCGACCTCGTCGAGCTTGTGCGAGATGTAGATGAGCGTGACGCCGTCGGCCTTCAGCTGCGCGATCAATGCGAACAGGCGCTCGGTCTCGCCCGGCGTCAGGGTCGCGGTCGGCTCGTCCATGATCAGCAGGCGCGCCTGGCGTTGCAGCGCCTTCGCGATCTCGACCAGCTGCTTCTCGGCGACGATCAAGTGCTTGACCAGCGTGTCGGGGCTCGTCGTCAGGCCGACCTGTCGCAGCACGCGTTCGGTCTCGGCGCTCATGGCCGCGTCGTCCAGCCACGCACCCGCCCGGCCGCCCGAAGGGCGCGTACCGGAGTGCGCAGCACGAAGGAACCCCATCAGACCGCGCGTCTTCTCGTGGCCGAGGAAGATGTTCTGCGCAACGGTTAGATCTTCGGCGAGCGCGAACTCCTGGTGGATCATCACGATGCCGCGCGCCTCGGCCGCACGCGGGCCATCGAAGTGCACGAGCTCGCCGTCGATGCGCAGCTCGCCGCCGCTCAAGGCCTCGTAGCCGGCGAGGATCTTCATCAGCGTGCTCTTGCCGGCGCCGTTCTCGCCGAGCAGTCCGATCACGCGACCGGGCGCCAAGTCGAAGCTGACGCCGTGCAGGACCTGCACCGGGCCGAACGATTTCTCGACCTTGGCAAACGACACAGCCGCACTCATGCCGCGACCTTCCCGCGCCCGCGCAGCGTTTCCTGCATCGCGAGCACGCCGGCGCCGATCAAGCCGGCCTGGTCGCCGAGCGGCGAATACAAAATCTCGAGGTGCCGCGTCGACAGTGCCAGCGAGCGCTGATAAACACTTTGCCGCAGCGACGCGAGAAACAACGGCCCGATGCGCGTGACGCCGCCGCCGACGAACACATGCGACGGGTTGAAGAAGTTCACGACCGACGCGAGCATCTGGCCGATCAACGTGCCCGAGCCCTGCACGATCGCGTTCGCGGCCGCGTCGCCGGCGCGACTTGCGTGGCCCACGTCTTCGGGCGTCAATTGGCCCTGGTCGCCGAGGCGCTCGGCGAGCATCGCGCTGCGCCCGGTCTGCGCGGCCTCAGTCGCCTGGCGCGCGATCGCCGGGCCGGCCGCCATGGTCTCGACGCAACCGAGGTTGCCGCAGTGGCAGCGCGGCCCGTCCGGCGCGACGCAGATGTGGCCGACGTCGCCGGCCGAGCCGTTCGCGCCGCGGTAGACCTCGCCGTGGCAAACAACGCCGCAGCCGATGCCGGTACCGACCTTGATGACGAGGAAGTTCGGCAGTTCGCGCTTCAGGCGCCAGAGCTCGCCGAGCGCCATCAGGTTCACGTCGTTGTCGACCCAGACCGGCGCGTCGTAGTCGGCGCGCAGGTCGTCGCGGATCGAATAGCTGTCCCAGTGCGGCATCAGCGGCGGTTCGACGAGCTGGCCGCTCGCGAAGTCCACCGGACCGGGCACACCGACACCGATCGCGATCACCTGGCGCGGCTTCAGGCCGCTGCGCGTCAGCAGCTCGCGCATCAGCGTGCGCATGCGCGACAGCACGATGCCGGGCCCGACGCGCACGTCGATCGCTTCGCCATGGCGCGCGAGCACCTGCAGGTCGGGCGTCAGCACCGCGACCTCGACGCTGGTCGCACCCAGATCGGCACACAGCAGCACGCCCAAGGCCCGGTGCAGCTGCAAGGTCTCGGCGCGACGGCCGCCGGACGACGCACGCAGGCCGATCTCGTCGAGCCAGCCCTGCTCGATCAGCCCGGCGACGACCGCATTGGCGCGGGTCTTCGAGAAGCTCAGGTGCGTCGACAGCGCCTCGCGCGACGGGCCATGCGACCAGAACACGCCTTCCAGCACGCTCAGTTCATTGGCCGATAACTGCGCCCAGCGGCTCATTCGCTCGCGTCTCCTGGTGTTGGGAAAGCCGGACTCTGCGGTCCGGTGACGGAAATGTTAGGAGCCGGACTTCAGCCGCGCAAGCGCAATCTTCGACCCGATTTGGTTCTAAATCGGTGAACATCACCCCACTGGCGCAAACCCCCGCTGACATCCGGCAGCCCCCGGCCTAGCATGGCCACACCGCAGATGCGCTACAGCGCGTTGGCCCCGGACGGCGACCCCACCGGCACGAGCGCGCGGAAAGGGATTGCTTGCAAGCGACCGATATCCACGCCCCCGACTACTTCCACAAGGTCGTCGACTGCCAGTGGGCTTGTCCCGCCCACACCCCCGTCCCCGAATACATCCGCCTGATCGCGGCGGGCCGGTACACCGATGCCTACATGGTCAACTGGGCGTCGAACGTGTTCCCCGGCATCCTCGGCCGCACCTGCGACCGGCCGTGCGAGCCGGCCTGTCGGCGCGGCCGTGTCGAAGAGGCCCAAGCCGAGAAGCCCGAGCCGGTCGCGATCTGCCGATTGAAGCGCGTCACCGCCGACTTCAAGGACGACGACATCAGCCAGCACCTGCCGAAAGCGCCGCAGCACAAGAACGGCAAACGCGTCGCCTGCGTCGGCGCCGGGCCGGCGGCGCTGACGGTGGCACGCGACCTCGCGCCGCTCGGCTACGCGGTCACGGTGTTCGATGGCGACACCAAGGCCGGCGGCATGATCCGCTCGCAGATCCCGCGCTTTCGGCTGCCCGAAGAGGTGATCGACGAGGAAACCGGCTACGTGCTGAACCTCGGCGTCGAGTTCCGCGCCGGCACTCGCATCGAGTCGATGAAGGCGCTGCTCGAGCAAGGCTATGACGCGGTGTTCGTCGGCTCCGGCGCGCCGCGCGGTCGGGACCTGAAGATCCCGGGGCGCGCCGAGGCGGCCCAGCACATCCACATCGGCATCGACTGGCTCTCGTCGGTCTCGTTCAGCCATGTCACGAGGATTGCCAAGCGCGTGATCGTGCTCGGCGGCGGCAACACCGCGATGGACTGCTGCCGCAGCGCGCGGCGCCTCGGCGGCGAAGACGTCAAGGTGATCGTGCGCTCGCCGTTCGACGAGATGCGCGCCTCGCCGTGGGAGAAGGAAGACGCGGCGCACGAGAACATCCCGATCCTCGATTGCCTGGTGCCGATCGCGTTCATCCACGATGGCGACAAGCTCACTGGCATGAGCTTCGACAAGGTGCGCGCGCAGCGCGATGCGAACGGCAAGCGGCAACTGGTCTCGACCGGCGAGCCACCCCAGGTCTTCGAGTGCGACGAGGTGCTGGTCGCGGTCGGCCAGGAGAACGCGTTCCCGTGGATCGAACGCGACGCCGGCATCGCGTTCGACGAGCACGGCATGCCGGTGCTCGATGCCGTCAGCCTGCAGGCGAGCCGGCCGGACGTGTTCTTCGGCGGCGACGCGGCGCTCGGCCCGAAGAACATCATCTGGGCGGTCGCGCAAGGCCACGCCGCGGCGATCTCGATCGACAAGTTCCTGCACGGCGAGGACGTGAACCTGCGGCCCCCGCCGGGCGTCACGCTGGTGTCGCAGAAGATGGGCATCCACGAGTGGACGTATGACAACGCGATCACCTCCGACACGCGCCACAAGGTGCCGTGGCGCGACGTGAACAAGGCGCTGCGCAACATCAAGGTCGAGGTCGAACTCGGCTTCGACGTGCAGGTCGCGTGGAAGGAGGCGCAGCGCTGCCTGAACTGCGACGTGCAGACGGTGTTCAACACCGGCCAGTGCATCGAGTGCGACGCGTGTGTCGACATCTGCCCGACCGACTGCATCACGTTCACCGCGAACGGCCCTGAGGCCGACCTGCGCACGCGGCTGCGCGCGCCGGCCCGCCATGCCGATCAGGCGCTGTACGTGTCGAGCGCGCTGAAGACCGGCCGCGTGATGGTGAAGGACGAAGACGTCTGCCTGCATTGCGGCCTGTGCGCCGAACGCTGCCCGACCGGCGCGTGGGACATGCAGAAGTTCATGCTCGACATCACGCAGGCCGGGCGCGGGTGCCGCAGCGACAAGGGCGTCGCGAAGAGGAAGGCCGTCGCATGAAGCCGAAGCTCGAAGCGACGAACGATTTCGTCGTCAAGTTCGCGAACGTCAACGGCTCGGGTTCGGCCTCGGCCAACGAGATGTTCGCGCGCAGCCTGCTGCGCATGGGCGTGCCGGTGAGCCCGCGCAACATCTTCCCGAGCAACATCCAGGGGCTGCCGACCTGGTACGAGGTGCGCGTCAACGAGCGCGGCTGGCTCGGCCGGCGCGGCGGCGTGGACCTGATGGTCGCGATGAACCCGCAGACCTGGGACCAGGACGTCGCCGAGATCGAACCCGGCGGCTACCTGATGTACGACAGCTCGAAGCCGATGCCCGCCACGAAGTTCCGCGACGACATCCACCTGCTCGGCGTGCCGCTGACCGACCTGTGCGCGACCCGCTACACTGACCCGCGCGAACGCCAGCTGCTGAAGAACATCGTCTACGTCGGCGTGCTCGCGGCGATGCTCGGCATCGAGCCCGAGGTGATCGCGACGCTGCTCGGCGAGCAGTACAAGGGCAAGGCCAAGCTGATCCAGCCGAACCTCGACGCGTTCATGATGGGTCTGCACCACGGCCAGGAATACCTCGGCGCCGTGCTCGGGCTGAAGATCGAGCGCCGCGACGCGGTCGGCCAACGCATCTTCATGGAAGGCAACGCCGCGGCCGCGCTCGGTTGTGTGTACGGCGGCGCCACCGTCTGCGCCTGGTACCCGATCACGCCGAGTTCGTCGGTCGCCGAAGCGTTCCAGAAGTACTGCTCGAGGTTGCGTGTCGACAAGGCCACCGGCAAGAACAAGTTCGCGATCGTGCAGGCCGAGGACGAGATCGCCTCGATCGGCATCGTCACCGGCGCCGGCTGGAACGGCGCGCGCGCGTTCACCTGCACCTCGGGCCCGGGCGTGTCGCTGATGACCGAGTTCATCGGCCTGGCGTACTTCGCCGAGATCCCCGTCACGATCATCAACGTGCAGCGCGGCGGGCCGAGCACCGGCATGCCGACGCGCACGCAGCAGGCCGATGTGATCAGCTGCGCCTATGCCTCGCACGGCGACACCAAGCACGTGCTGCTGTTCCCCGAGGACCCGAAGGAGTGCTTCGAGTTCGGCGCCGCCTGCCTCGACCTCGCCGACCGGCTGCAGACCCCGATCTTCCTGATGACCGACCTGGACATCGGCATGAACCACCGGCTGAGCGACCCGCTCGAATGGGACGACCGGCGCCAGCTCGACCGCGGCAAGGTGATGACCGCCGCCGATCTCGACGCGGGCAAGGATTTCGGCCGCTACCTCGACGTCGACGGCGACGGCATCCCGTACCGCACCTACCCCGGCACGCACCCGGACAAGGGCGCGTACTTCACGCGCGGCACGACGCGCGATGCGTATGCGCGTTACTCCGAGGCCGGCCCGGACTACCTGTACAACGTGCAGCGGCTGCTGACCAAGTTCGAGACCGCGAAGGAACTGGTGCCGCAGCCGGTCGAGCGCAAGGCCGCGAAGCCGACCCGCTTCGGCGTCATCTACTACGGCTCGACCAGCCCGGTGATGAACGAGGCGTTCGAGGATCTGCAGGCGCAGGGCATGCATGTCGACGCGCTGCGCATCCGCGCGTTCCCGTTCAGCGCCGCAGTCGACCGGTTCATCGCCGCACACGAGACCGTGTTCGTCATCGAACAGAACCGCGACGCGCAGCTGCGCACGCTGATCACGACCGAGCAGGAGGTGAACCCGGCCAAGCTCGAACCGATCCTGCACTACGACGGCACGCCGATCACCGCGCGCTTCATCACGGCCGCGATCGCGAAGCATGTCGAGGCGCACAAGGTGTCGCCGATCAAGAAGGGACAGGCCGCGTGAGTGTTTCGCTTGCATCACTGCCTGCCTCGTGCGGGATCAGGCCGGCGGGGCATTCTGCTGCGCTCATGTCCCCCGGGCCGAAAAAGACCGGCCCTCCTCCTTTACTTCGCTCCGCAGAACACCCCACCGACCTGATCTGCAACGGTCCCTGCTTTTCGGCGACACGCTCCTCGGGCGGTTCGCCACGGATGCCGGGTGGCCGACGGAGCGAAGTAAAGGAGGAGGCTCGGGCGCAGCCCGGGCCGGGGGACATGAGCGGAGTCGGCTACCCGGCGTCCGCGGCGCGCGCTACAGCGACAGGAACAAGGTCATGACCTACCTCGCCAAACCCAAGCTCCACCACCCGACGCTGCCGAAGAACGCACTTGGCTTCACGCGCCGCGACTACGAAGGCCGCGTGTCGACGCTGTGCGCCGGTTGCGGCCACGACTCGATCTCGGCCGCGCTGATCCAGGCCTGCTGGGAGCTCGACATCGAGCCGCACCGCGTCGCCAAGCTTTCGGGCATCGGCTGCTCGTCGAAGACGCCCGACTACTTCCTCGGCAACTCGCACGGCTTCAACACCGTGCACGGCCGCATGCCCTCGGTGCTGACCGGCGCGAACCTCGCGAACCGCGATTTGCTGTACCTCGGCGTCAGCGGCGACGGCGACTCGGCGAGCATCGGGCTGGGCCAGTTCGCGCACGCGATGCGGCGTGGCGTGAACATGACCTACATCGTCGAGAACAACGGCGTCTACGGCCTGACCAAGGGCCAGTTCTCGGCCACCGCCGACCAGGGCAGCAAGAGCAAGAAGGGTGTCGTCAACACCGACTCGGCGATCGACCTCGTCGCGATGGCGCTGCAGCTCGGCGCGAGCTATGTGGCGCGCAGCTTCTCGGGCGACAAGGAGCAGCTCGTGCCGCTGATCAAGGGCGCGCTCACGCATCGCGGCGCGGCGCTGATCGACGTCATCAGCCCCTGCGTCGCGTTCAACAACCACGCCGGCAGCACCAAGAGCTACGACCACGTGCGCGCCCACAACGAGGCGGTGAACCGGCTCGACTTCATCCCGAACCGCGAGGCAATCACCGCGATGTACGCGCCCGGCGAGGTGATCGAGGTGCAGCAGCACGACGGCAGCGTGCTGCGCCTGCGCAAGCTCGCCCAGGGTTACGACGCCGGCGACCGGATCGCCGCGATGACGCACATCGCCGCGTTTGAATCGCGCGGCGAGATCCTGACCGGTTTGCTGTATGTCAACGCCTCGGCCGAAGACCTGCACGAGCACCTGCACACCGTCGATGTGCCGCTGAACTCGCTGAACGCCGCCGAGCTGTGCCCCGGCGCGGCGATGCTGGCCGCGATCAACGCCGATCTGGCCTGAGCCGACCGCGCTACGCGCTACAGTGGCTGCTGATCTTTCAGGAGCCACTCACCATGCAACTCATCGGCATGCTCGACTCGCCCTATGTGCGCCGGGTCGCGATCTCGCTGCAACTGCTCGGCCTGCCGTTCGAGCACCGCTCGGTCTCGGTGTTTCGCGGCTTCGACGAATTCAGCCGCATCAACCCGGTCGTGAAGGCACCGACCTTGGTCTGCGACGACGGTGGCGCGCTGATGGACTCGACCCTGATCATCGACTATGCCGAAGCGCTCGCGCGTGACCGCGACCCGGCGTCGCGCAGCCTGATGCCGCGTGCGATCGCCGAGCGCCAACGCACGCTGCAACTCATCGGCCTCGCGCTGGCCGCCTGCGAGAAGAGCGTGCAGATCATCTACGAGCGCAGCCTGCGCCCGCCAGAGAAGCAGCACGCGCCGTGGGTGACGCGCGTGCGTGGTCAGCTCGCCGCGGCGTTCGCGGAGCTCGAAGCCGCGCTGGCACGCCAGCCGCTGGCCTGCACCAGCGCGAGCATCGACCAGGCCGGCGTGAGCTGCGCGGTCACGTGGTTCTTCGTGCGCGAGCTGGTGCCGGAACTGGCGAATGCCGCGGACCACCCGGCGCTGCAGGCGCACTCGGAACAGGCGGAGCAATTGCCCGCGTTCCGCAACGCGCCGCACGGCGACGGCATCGTCGCGCGCTAGCCAGCTAACGCGTGCGGTGCTGCAGCGCCGGCAACTGCTCGCGCACCTGCGCGATTCGCGCTGGATCGAGCTCGGCCAGCACCACGCCCTCGCCTTCCGGCAGCACGCTCAGCACCTGGCCCCACGGGTCGATCACCATGCTGTGGCCGAAGGTGCGGCGGCCGTTCTCGTGCTGGCCGCCTTGCGCGGCAGCGATCACGTAGCACTGGTTCTCGACCGCGCGGGCGCGCAGCAGCAACTCCCAGTGCGCAAGGCCGGTCGTGTGCGTGAACGCTGCGGGCACCGAGATCAGATCGCAGGGCGGGTGCATCAGCGCGCGGTACAGCTCGGGGAAGCGCAGGTCGTAGCAGACGCTCAGGCCGACCTTCAGCGCGCCGGCCTGGAAGCTCATCGGCTCGGCGCCCGCGCGGATCGTGCGGCCTTCGTCGTAGTGGTCGCGCTCGGTCTCGTACTTGAACAGGTGGATCTTGTCGTAGCGCAGCACGAGCGACCCATCGGGCGCGTAGACGCAGTTCGCGTTCAGCACCCGATCGGGGTCATCGGTGCGGATCGGCAGTGTGCCGCCGATCAGCCAGAGGCCGTGCTCGCGCGCCGCGTTCGACAGCATCTGCTGCAGCGGGCCATCGCCCGGCGCCTCGGCGATATCGAGCTTGTCGCGGTCGGTCCGGCCCATGAAGCAGAAGTACTCGGGCAGCACGACGAGTTCGGCGCCGGCGCCCGCGGCCTTGCCGATCAGCCGCTGCGCGGTGGCGCTGTTGTGCTCGGCGCGGGTGCCGGAAACCATCTGCACGGCGGCGATCTTCACGCGTTCATCTTGCTGTTGGTTGGCTGGCTGCCTTGGGCTACTGCGGCGTCTTGGGCGGTGCGCTGGAGGCGGCGGACGCCGGCGCATCGACGTTCGGCACATCATCGCCGAACTTGCGCTCGACGCGCTCGACCTTTGGATCCGCCCACGATCCCGACACCTGGAATTCGCGCGTGCCCGCGGCCGTCAGCGGCTTCTTCAGGAGCGCCTGCGCGAGGAATGCGCCCAGGCCGATGGCCGGATTGATCACGGCGTACGCGAGCGCCGCGGTGCCGGCGTTGATCTCGGGCACGACGACGACGCGCAGGTTCTGCGTCTCGCGCGCGATGTCGGCACTGCCTTCCATCAGCACCGCGGCCTGCACGCCGCGCATGCGCAGGTTGTTCGACTCGGCCACGCCTTGCGCGATCGTCACGTCGCCGGTGATGGTGTCGAACGCGAAGCCCTCCTGGAACAGGTCGCGAAAGTCCAGCGACAGGCGCCGCGGCAGCGACTGCAGGCTCAGCACGCCGAGCAGGCGCGCGGCACCCGGCTCGGCCTTCAGGAACTGGCCGGCGTCGATCGCGACGCTGATCTGGCCGGTGAGGCTCGGGTAGTCGAGCGCGAACGGCGAGCCGCTCCAGGCGATCTGGCCCGCCAGCTGCCCCTTGCCGCCGCGGATCGCCTTGGGCGTGCCGAGCCGATCCAGCAGCGCGCCGCTGTCGGCGAGCGCGAGCCTGAAGTCCATCACCGCACGCCGCGTCGGCGGCGCACCGCGCGGGGCGGCCGGGGCGGCCGCCGCCGACCAGTGGCCGGTCGCGGTGAGCTGGGCCTCCGGCGTCGTGATGTTGAACTTGGTCAGCTGCCAGTCGCGGCCCTGCGGAGTCGCACGGTTGAGCGCGTCGATCTCGACCCGGCCGAGGTGCTTGCCGCGCAGTTCCAGGTCGTCGATCACGACGTCGAGCGCGGGCATGGCCTCCGGCTGCTGGTCGAGCAGGCTCTCGACTTGCTCGACGTCGCTCTTCGGCAACGACAGCCTCGAGAGCCGCGCGTGCACGCGTCCGCCCGACGTGGTTGCGCCATCGCGCCGTGACGGCGGCCGGTATTCGAGGTAGCCGTTCAGCTGATCGGCATCGACGTTGGCGCGCCACAGGCCGCTGGTCTCTTGCGACAGGCCGGCCGACACCCGGGTCAGCCGGCGCTGGCCGGCGACGAGTTCCTGCACTCGCAGGCTGACCGAATCCGGCGTGTAGCCGGCCTTGCCGCTGGCGTCGCGCGCATCGGCGTTGCCGACGAGCTTGTCGGCCACCGCCTCCCACTCGTCGGTGACCACGCTCCTGATGTTCACGCTTGCGGCCACGCCGTTCGCTGGCTGCGGCGCCGGCTCCATCACGCCGACGCCGCCGCGCAGCACGCGCGGCTGATCGCCGGAGACATCGCGCTGGTACTGCGCCTGGACGATGTTGCCGAGCTCGAAGCGCAGCGTGTCGCGCAGCGCTTGGCCAGCGACCGGCGGCTCCAGGCTGCTCTGGTAGCGCATCGCCAGCGGCGCCTCGGCCGCCTTGGCCAGCGGCGCGGGCAGGTTGACGGCCAGCCCGACGAGGTTGCTGCTGACATTGACTTCCGGCACGCCGTGCACGAAGCCCAGGCTCGCGCGGTACGCGGCCTGCCCGCTGAGTGCGGTCGCGATGCGCGCGACCTGGCCGAGTTCGGTGGCGCGGCGCAGCCCGTCGGCGGTGATGGTCCCCTGGCCGTTGAAGCGCAGCGTGCCGTCGGCCTGCGAGCCGCCGTCGAAGCTCATGTCGCCGCCGTAGACCTTCGCGCTCGCACCGATCACCGCAAAGCTCTTGTTCGTGAAATCGACCCGGCCTTTCGCACCGCCCAGCAGCGGGCTGTCGGGCGTGATGCGCACATCGTTGCCGTTCAGCACCACGCTGCCCTGTGCGCTGGCGTTGTCGACGTGGTTGAGCGGCACGCCGAGCTTGAGCTTGAGCTCGGCGTTGCCGGTGCCGGTGCTGGTGTCGAGCGCCTTGCCGATCCAGCCGCCCACCGGCGTCGTGGTGACGACGCGCAGCATTTCGCCGAGCGGACCGCGCGCGTTCGCTTCGAGGGCGAGCTGGCCCTCGGTCTCGAGGCTGCGGATTGCGCCCTGCACGCCGCGGAACTCGAGGTTGCCGAGCTGCGCGCGGCCGTTGCTCAAGGTCAGCGTGCCGCGGTCGATCGCCAGGTCGACGTCGGCCTTGGCGAGCACCGGCCATGGCGAGGCGTAGCCGGGGTTGCCGGCACTCGCGGGCGAACTCGGCACGAACGCGTAGAGCGCATCCTCGATCTTCGCGGCGATGCGGAACTCGCCATCCTTGCTGGTCTTCGCGTTGTAGAACGGGAAGTCCCACAGGTCGCCCTTGACACGGAAACTCGCGCTGACGAGCTTGCCGCCCTGCACCGCGTGCTGCACGTAGTCGCGCGTGTCGCGCCCGATGCCCAGCGGCAGGTAGCGCCAGGTGCGTTCGGCGCGGCCGTTGCTGAGCTTCGCGTCGAGCTCGAGCCGGCCGGGGTAGCGCCCGCCGCGTGCGATGCCGGTCCCGGCGCCGGGGCTCCAGGACGCGCTCAGCTCGCCGCTCGCGTCCGGGTTCGCGAACTGCGCGTTCTGGACCTGGACCGTGATCTTCGGCGGCTGCCCGGTGACCTTGGTCGGCTCGATCTTCCACTGCAGCTGCGCGCTGAACTGGTCGAGCAGCAACAGCGGATCGTCGAACACGCCCGGCAGGTCGAGCCCGCCATTCGTGATCGCGATGCGTGCCGCACCGCCGCTGTCGGTCGCATCCAGTTCGATGCTCGCATTGCGCAGACCCGGCCGGCCCACGCCGCCGGCCTCGCTGGACGGGCGCGCGGCCAGCGAGAGCCCGCTCAAGCCGCCCGAGACCTTGTAATGGGCAGGCGCGTCGAGCGGGCCGTCCCAGCGGGCGTTCAGGTTCGCGATCACGCCCCGCGGCTGCAGCTCCCCGAGCAGCTTGCTCAGGGCCTCGCCGAGCGGGACGCGCGAGGCAATCTGCGCCATCAGCCCGAGATCGAGCCGCTGCGCGCTGAACTCGCCGCCGCTGGCCGGTTGACCCTCGCGCTGGCGCCAGGTGAGCTTCATGTCGCCCTCGGGCCAGCGGATGTTGTCGCCGGTCTGGAAGCTGGCGCGCTGCACCGCGAGCGTCACGCCCTCGGCCGTGCGCTGCGCGGTCACGCGGCCCTGCACTTCCTCGAAGCTGAGCGGATCCACCTGCGGTGCGAGGCGCAGCGTGACGGCGCGCAACGCCACATCGACGGTCGCCGCACTCGGCTGGCCGTCCTTCAGATCGAACCAGCCGCGCAGCGCGCCCGCGCCCTCGCTGAGCTCGAACGGCAGCGTGACGTGCTGGCGCAGCACATGCACATCGGCACGCGGCAGCGAGACGAAGGCGCTGCCGCTCCAGCGCCGCCAGTCGCCGCGGCGCGCCAGCAGCGGCTGCGTGAAGCGGCCGGTCGCCGTGAAGCGGTCGCCCCACTCGGGCGGGGGCGTCGCGTCGATGCGGATGTCGTGACGGCGCAGGCTGTTGCGCACGACGAACTGCACGTCGCCGAGCGCGAGCGGCGCCGCGCCGCGCAGTTCGTCGGTCCAGCGCAGCGCGCCGGCGCGGACCACGAATTCGTGCTGGGCGAAGAACCAGTCGGCCGCGGCGCTGCCCTGGTTCTTGTCGAGTTCGTCGGCGCTGAGCTTCAGCCCGGCGACGAAGATGTGGCCGGCGGCGTCGCGCCGCACCTCGAGCTCGGCACCCTCGATCAGCAATTGCTCGAAGCGCAGCTCGAACGAGAGCAGCGAGCGCAGCGAGACCGCGGCCGACACGCGCGGCAGGCGCAGCGCGGGGCGCTGGTCGGCGTCGTGCAGCACGACCTCGCGCAGTTCGAAGGTCGGGGCCCAGCCTCGGGATCGCACCTCGATCTGGCCGATGCGCACCGGAACCCCGAGTGCCTTGCTCGCCCGCTCCTGGATCGGCTCACGCCATTGCTGGATGTGGGGCAGAATCCCCCAATGGAGTGTCAGCCACGCGATCAGCAATAAGCTCCACGCGATGATGACCACCCCGAGGAGCGCGCGCGCAACCCATCGCACGCGCACCCAGCGCGGGGCAAAGACATCGAAGGTGGACGTGGCGGGCGGAATCAGAGACATGAAGACATCGGTGCGCCAGCCAGATCGGCGAAAGACTGATCGATCAATCTAGCACAGACCCCTTCGGCGTCCATGGGTTCAAGCACGTTACTTCCTGTCTCCGCTTCGGGCATCGATTCCCCCGCCGCCGCCGACCACAGCCGCTTCGTGCAGCGCATCCGGCGCCGCTATCAGGCCGAACTGCCATTGCTCGCCGCCGGGCTGCCGACGCGCGCGAGCATCGCGGCGCTGATCGACTGCCTCTGCGCCGAGGGCCGCACGCTCGCGAGTGCGATGCGCGTGGCGCGCCAGCTGGTGCTGGAGCGGCTCGCGGTGCTCGACATCGAGCGCGGTGCGGCGATGCCCGACATCACGTGCGCGATGACCGAGCTGGCCGAGGTCACCCTCGATCGCGCGCTCGCCCAGTCCCGGCTCGATGCGGACCTGCGCCATGGTGCACCGCGCAATGCGCAGGGCGGCACGATCGACTTCTGGGTCGTCGGCATGGGCAAACTCGGCGCGCGCGAGCTGAATGTGTCGTCGGACATCGATCTGATCTATGTCTACGAAGAGGATGGGCAGACCGATGGTGCCCGGCCCATCAGCGCACACGAATACTTTGCGCAGGTCGCGAAGAGTCTGTACACGCTGATCGGCGACACGACCGAAGACGGCTTCGTGTTCCGCGTCGACCTGATGCTGCGACCGAACGGCAACTCCGGCCCGCCCGCGGTGAGCATGGCGATGCTCGAGGAATACCTGCAGGTGCAGGGCCGCGAATGGGAGCGCTTCGCCTGGCTGAAGAGCCGCATCGTCGCGCCGCGCGCGAGCGTGCTGAACGGCCGTGCGCTCGCGCTGCGCAGCCTCGTCACCGCCTTCGTCTACCGGCGCTATCTCGACTACGGCGTGTTCGAGGGCCTGCGCCAGCTGCACGCCAAGGTGCGCGAAGAGGCGCAGCGCCGCGCCGCCGGGCGGCCCGAGCGCGCGAACGACGTGAAGCTCTCGCGCGGCGGCATCCGCGAGATCGAGTTCATCGTGCAGCTGCTGCTGGTCGCACGCGGCGGGCAGTTCCCCGAGATCCGCACGCGCTCGACCTTGAAGTCGCTCGTCAAGCTCGCCGCCGGCGGGCTGATGAAGCCGGCGAGCGCCGAGAAGCTGGCCGAGGCGTACGAGTTCCTGCGCCGGGTCGAGCACCGGATTCAATACCTCGACGACCAGCAGACCCATCTGCTGCCGACGAACGACGCCGACCTGAACTGGATCGCGCGCAGCCTCGGCCTGGTCTGCAACAACGACGCCTGCGAGCTGCTCGACAAGCTCGGCGAGGTGCGCGAGTTCGTCGCGACCGAGTTCGATGCGCTGCTGCACGACGGCCGCGCGCCGGCGAGCGGCGCGAACGCCGGCAACGGCTGCAAGAGCTGCAACGGGCCGCCGGCGCCGGTGGACAGCGAGGCCTTCCTCGAGCACCTGCCGCCCGAACTCGCGGCGCGCGTGCGCTCGTGGCGCGAGCAGCCGAAGATCCAGATGCTGCGCGACGACAGCAAGCTGCGCCTGGCCCGCCTGATCAAGCGCGCCGCGCAGGCGGTGAAGGACGAGCGCTGCACGATGGCGGCGGCGACGCGTTTCGTCGACTGGATCGAACCGCTGCTGCGGCGCGAGAGCTACCTCGCGATGCTGGTCGAGCGGCCCGAGGTGCAGACGCGGCTGCTGCGCCTGCTCGGCCTGGCGCGCTGGCCGATGCGCTATCTGATGCTGCACCCGGGCGTGATCGACGAGCTCGCCGACCAGCGCCTGCTGCATGGCCGCTTCGATCCCGCCGAGTTCGCGCTCGAGCTCGAGGAGCGCCACGAGGCGTGGGAACGTTCCGGCCAGGCCGACGAAGAATCGCTGCTCGACACGCTGCGCCGCGCCCACCACGCCGAGGTCTTCCGCACGCTGGTGCGCGACGTCGAGCGCGAGATCACGGTCGAGCAGGTCGCCGATGACCTGTCGGCGCTGGCCGACGCCACGCTCGCGATCGCGATGCGCTGGGCCTGGCGGCACCTGAAGCAGGCCCACCTCGACGAGCCGCGTCTCGCGGTGATCGCCTACGGCAAGCTCGGCGGCAAGGAGCTGGGCTACGGCAGCGACCTCGACGTGGTGTTCCTGTACGACGATGCCGACGAGCCCGACGCCGACCGCGCGGCCGAGGTCTACGGCGCGTTCGTGCGCAAGCTCATCGGCTGGCTGACGCTGCGCACCGCCGCGGGCGAGCTGTTCGACATCGACACCGCGCTGCGGCCGAACGGCAACTCGGGCCTGCTCGTGACCTCGCTCGCCTCGTTCGAGCGCTACCAGACCGGCCGTGGCGGCAACACCGCCTGGACCTGGGAGCACCAGGCGCTGACGCGTGCGCGCTGGTGCGCCGGTTGGCGTGCGCTCGAGCCGCGCTTCGACGCGGTGCGGCGCACGGTGCTGTGTGCGCCGCGCGATGTGGCGGCGCTGCGCGCCGAGGTCGTCGCGATGCGCGAGAAGGTGCGCAGCGCGCATCCGGTGCGCAACGGGCGTTTCGACGTCAAGCACAGCGCCGGCGGCATGATGGACGCCGAGTTCGCGGTGCAGTACCTCGTGCTCGCGCAGGGCGCCGCGCACCCGGGGCTGCTCGACGACGTCGGCAACATCGCGCTGCTGCAGCGCGCGCAGCTTTACGGGCTGCTGCCCGCGCCGATCGGCGATGCCGCCGCCGATGCCTACCGCGAGCTGCGCCGCGCGCAGCACCAGGCGCGGCTCGACGAACAACCGACGCAGGTCGACCCCGACACGATGGTCGAGCAACGCGACGCGGTGCTCGACCTGTGGCGCACGGTGTTCGGCGACGCGGCTTCTTGAGCCCGCGGGTCCTCAGTCGGCCGTACGCGGCCTGGATCGGCGTCGCCGCGCTGTTCGCGGCCTGCGCGCTCGCAGGCTGGGCGCTGCCGCGCGAGTCGATCGACTGGCAACCCGCGCTCGCCTGGACCCAACCATGGCGTGCGTTCAGCGCAGTCGGCGTGCATTACAGCGGCGCGCACCTGATCGGCAACCTCGCGGGCATCGCCCTCACCGGCGTGTGCGGCGTCGCCGCGCTGGTGCCGGCGCGCCTGGCCTGGGCCTGGCTCGCGGCCTGGCCGCTCACACACCTCGGGCTGCTGGTGCGGCCCGACCTGCTGCACTACGGCGGCCTGTCGGGGGTCGTGCACGCGGGCATCGCGGCGCTCGTCGTGTGGGTGCTGGCGACCGGCCGGACCCGCGCGCAGCGCTGGGTCGGCGCGGTCGTCGCCGTCGGCTTCGTCGCCAAGCTGCTGAGCGAATCGCCGTGGGGCGCGACACTGCGCCACCCCGAAGGTTGGGACATTGCCGTCGCGCCCCTCGTCCACACCACCGGCGCGCTCGCCGGTGCGCTGTGTGCGCTCGTCGCGCTGATCCCGTCACGCCACGCTGCATCCCGATGACCATGATGAACAACACCTCGGTCGCGCGCATCGTGTGGCGGCTCGCGCTGTGCGGGCTGGTCTCGTGGTGCGTGTGGCGGGTGGGCGGCCTGGTGCCTATGGTCTGTACCGCTCCGCTGTACGGCGTGCTGCTCGCCAAGCCGCTGCTCGATCTGATGAGCGACCTGCGCCACCAGACGCGCGTGCTGATTTGGCGCCCGCTCGAAGGCCGGCACTACGTGTACCGCGGCACCCCGGTGCAGGTGATCGAGGACGACGCGCACGTGCGCTGGGTGCGCGCCGCGGACGTGTGCCGCATCGTCGGCTTCACCGCCAGCGACGGCGCGCTCGCGCTGACCTACCCGAACGGCTGGCGGCTGATCGGCGAGCCTGCGGAACCGCATTTCAGCGACGCGGCGCTGATCGCGCACCTGCGCAAGGAACGCTCGGCCGAGGCCGGGCGCTTCATGCAGTGGGCCGAGCGCACGATCGCGTACCCGGCGCGCCAGCTGCGCGCGCGCGACTCGAACTGATCGTCATCAGCTGCGGATGCGGCGCACCAGTGCGGTCGTCGAGTAGCCCGTGACGAAGGGCAGCGCCTTCGCGTCGCCACCCCAGCTGCGCACGCAGCGCGTCTCTTCGAGCGCCTCGATGTCGTAGTCACCGCCCTTCACGTAGAGCTGCGGTCGCACGAGCTTCAGCAGCTCGACCGGCGTGGCCTCGTCGAACAAGGTCACGAGGCTGACGCTTTCCAGCGCAGCGAGCACGCAGGCGCGATCGAGCTCGGCGTTGAGCGGCCGGTCCGGGCCCTTGCCGAGCAGGCGCGCCGACGCATCGCTGTTCAGCCCGATCACCAGGCTCGCACCGAGCGCGCGTGCCTGCGCAAGGTAGCTGACATGGCCGCGGTGCAGGATGTCGAACACGCCGTTCGTGAACACCAGCGGCTGCGCGAGCGCGGCCACGCGTGCGGCCAAGTCGGCACGCGTGCAGAGCTTGTCGAGAAAGGAGGTGGCAGACATGCGCCAATTGTCTCCTGCGCGGCAGGCGCGGCCCCTGGCTCGCTCTAGACTCGCGCCAGACCATTCGACAACAGGAGACTCCCATGTTCGTGCTCTGCGGCTTCACGGCGTCGAACTACTACAACAAGGTCAAGCTCGCGCTGCTGGAAAAAGGCGTGGCCTTCACCGAGGAACTGGTTCCGAGCGGCAAGAAAAGCGAGCGGGTGCTCGAGGCGACGCCGCTCGGCAAGGTGCCATTCATCCGCACCGAGCACGGCACGCTGTGCGAGAGCCAGGTGATCATGGACTACATCGAGGCCCGCCACCCGACGCCGCCGCTGATGCCGGCCGATCCGTGGCAGGCGGCCAAGGTGCGCGAGCTCACGACCTTCATCGAGCTGCATCTGGAACTGGCCGCGCGCCAGCTGTACCCGAAGGCGTTCTTCGGCGGTGAGCTGAGCGAGGCCAATGTCGAGCGGCTGCGCAAGCTGCTGACGATCAACATCGCCGGCTTCAGGCGCCTTGCGAAGTTCGCGCCCTTCGTCGCCGGCGATACGTTCACACAGGCCGATTGCGCCGCGTGGGCAAGCCTGCCGGTCGTCGCGATGGCGACGCGCGCCGTCTACGGCGAGGACCTGCTCGCGGCCGCCGGCATCGACTGGAAGGCCTACGGCAAGCTGGTCGGCGAACGGCCGAGCGCGCAGCGCGTCACGGCGGATCGCAAGGCGGATCAGGAGCGCGCCGCCGCGGCGAAGAAGACCGGCTGAACGCCGGCCGTGGCGCCTCAGCTCGTCCCGGAAGCGGCCGCCGCAGGCCGCGCCGCGGCGGCGAGCGCCGCGGTCACTTCCTTGCGGAAGCGGTTGAGCTCCTGGACGCTGGCGAAGCTGCGCTCCATCAGCAGGCTCATGTTGTGCAGGATGCGCTCGACGACCTTGGTCTCCCAGACCGCGTCGAACTGGATCTGCTTGTCGAGCCACTTCTCGAGCCACTCGGGGTTGGGCAGGCGGCTCTGCACCGTGTCGCGCGGGAACAGCTTGATGTTCACGTGCAGGTTGGTCGGGTGCAGCGCCTGCGCGGTGCGGCGCGCGCTGGCCATCAGAACGCCAACCTTGGCGAACGCTGCACGCGCCTCGTCGCCGAACTGCTGCAGCGCGCGCTTCATGTAGCGCAGGTAGGCGCCGCCGTGGCGGGCCTCGTCGCGCGCCAGGGTTTCGTAGATGGCCTGGATCACCGGCTCGGTGTGCCATTCGGCGGCGCGGCGGTACCAGTGGTTCAGGCGGATCTCGCCGCAGAAATGCAGCATCAGCGTCTCGAGCGCGGGGGCCGGGTCGAACTCGAAGCGCACTTCCTGCAACTCGGCTTCGGTGGGCACGAGGTCGGGCCGGAAGCGGCGCAGGTACTCCATCAGCACCAGCGAGTGCTTCTGCTCCTCGAAGAACCAGACGCTCATGAAGCCGCAGAAATCGGCGTCGTCCTTGTTGTCGCGCAGGAACATCTCGGTGGCCGGCAACGCCGCCCACTCGGTGATGGCGTTCATCTTGATGGTCTGCGCCTGCTCGTCGGTCAGCTTGCTGGCGTCGAAATGGTCCCAAGGGATGTCCTTGTCCATATTCCAACGGACCGCCTCGAGCTGCTTGAAAAGTTCGGGATAAATCATGGCAAGCCTTGTAGTCGGCGGATTCTAGTCTGTCGCAGATGACAGTCCCGCGTCAGCACAGATCGTCATCAAGGCATCGTGGCCGCGCCGGCAGCCTCAGTTGTTACATTTTTAATGCGCACTCAATTACAGCGACCTGGCGGCTTGCGCCGACGAAGCTCACATTGCGATGAATTGCACGGAACTCTGCAAGCGTGAGCGCCTCCAACCCGAATCGCGATCAGCGGATTCGTTTTCTGTTGCGAAGCCACCGGCTTAGGCCGGCTGCAAGCCCCGGGCGGTTGATCTCCTCCCTCCTCCCTCCCTGATTCCCCCGGGAGCGCTTCGCAACACTCTTATCCCTGCCGGGGCGCGCCGCCCAGTGCGCTCCGGCCTGAGGGCGACACACACCCGACGAAAACTACCTCAACCAGCCCTTGCGCCGGAAGAAGATGAACGGCGCGGCCACCGACGCCAACATCAGCGCGAGCGCGAACGGGTAGCCCCACGACCAGTCGAGCTCCGGCATGGCCTTGAAATTCATGCCGTAGATGCTCGCGATCAGGGTCGGCGGCAGCAGCGCGACGCTGGCGACCGAGAAGATCTTGATGATCTTGTTCTGGTTGATGTTGATGAAACCGACCGTGGCGTTCATCAGGAAGTTGATCTTGTCGAACAAGAAGGTGCTGTGGCTGTCGAGCGAATCGATGTCGCGCAGGATCTGGCGCGCCTCCTCGAACTGCTCGGCGTTGAGCATGCGGCTGCGCATCATGAAGCTGACCGCCCGGCGCGTGTCCATCACGTTGCGGCGGATGCGGCCGTTCAGGTCTTCTTCGCGCGCGATCGCGTTCAGCGCCTCGCCCGCGGCCTGGTCGTTCACGTCCTGCTTGAGCACGCGGGCGCTGACCTTCTCGAGGCTGTCGTAGATGCCTTCGAGCGCATCGGCGCTGTACTCGGCATCGGCGTCATAGAGCTTGAGCAGCACGTCCTTCGCGTCCTCGATCAGCGCCGGAATGCGCCGCGCGCGCAGGCGCAACAGGCGGAACACCGGCAGTTCCTCGCCGTGAATCGAGAACAGCACGCCTTGATAGAGGATGAAGGCCACGCGCACGTTGCGCGGGGCCTCGTCGTCGTCGATCAGGAAGTCGGAGCGGATGTGCAGTTCGCCGTTGTCTTCTTCGTAGAAGCGGGCGGACTCCTCGAGGTCGTCGTCGACCGCATCCTCGGGGATGGTCACGCCGAAGTGCTGGGCGATCCAGCCCTTCTCGTCGGCCGTGGGCGCGTCGAGGTCGACCCACACCGGCCGCGTGCGCGTCATGACCTGGGCGAGTGCGTCCAGGCTTTCGATCTCTTCCTGGGCGAGCCGGCCATTGGCCAGCGTGAAGACGTTGAGCATGCGGACACGGGGTTGGCCGAGGTTGGCGATGACCGCGAGGCGCGAGAGCCCAAGAACTTCGCTGCGGCACAGCCTTGGATTATTGCACCCGCGATGACCCGTCCCGGCGCCACTTTGGCAAGGTTTTCGGCCTCGAAAAAGGGTCTGGTGAGCAACCGTTTCATGCGCTTGTCACAGGGGCGGAAGGTTGGCACACTGGTCTCGAACGGCCCCGCGCCCACCCGCCTCGCTCCCCCTCCGCTTGCCCGCCCCCGCCTCCCCCACCCCTGCAAAAGGACGCCCCCATGAACTTGACCATCAGCGGCCATCACCTTGAAGTGACTCCCGCTCTGAGAGAGTATGTACTCACAAAGCTGGATCGGGTCACACGCCATTTCGACCAAGTGGTCGACATCAATGTGCTGCTGTCGGTGGAGAAACTGAAGGAGAAGGAACGTCGACAAAAGGCCGAAGTCACTCTCCATGTGAAGGGCAAGGACATCTTCGTCGAGCAATCGAGTGAAGATCTGTACGCCGCGATCGATCAGCTGATGGACAAGCTCGATCGCCAAGTGTGCCGCCACAAGGACAAGGTGCAGGATCATCACCACGCGTCCGCGAAACGGATCGACACCGCTCCGGTCTGATCAAGCCCTTAGCCCTGTCATCCAAGGCGGCCTGCGGGTCGCTTTTTTGACGCCGGCGTCATTTCCCCACGACCCGGGGGTCGCACATCGTTGCTGCGACGCAGCACCAGATGCACAATCTTGCATCGAGTCCTGCCGGAGCTTGCCCTCCACGACGGCATGCACTTCATAATTGACGACCCGATTTTCACCCCCGTGGTCGCTGCGCCGACTCCGAGGCCGAATCCTTGTCTCGTGTGCCACAGATGAATCGCCTCGCTGCCATCCTGCCTGCCAGCAACGTGCTGGTCGATGTCGACGCCACCAGCAAGAAGCGCGCTTTCGAGCACGCCGGGCTGGTGTTCGAGAACCAGCACGCGATTGCGCGCGC
>Ga0307517_10001410_pt1 | contig 40426 bp, 21 predicted proteins | sample 23_EM_MG_FD_194515 | JGI IMG/M metagenome (GOLD analysis project Ga0307517, IMG submission 194515) | Populus trichocarpa ectomycorrhiza microbial communities from riparian zone in the Pacific Northwest, United States - 23_EM | ecosystem: Host-associated > Plants > Roots > Unclassified | place...
TCCTGGCCGAGTCGGTTCCGATAATCCTGACTGTCCAGTCGGTCTAATTTCCACCAGTAGACTGGACTTGACTTTCGACCGGACTAGCCAGTCCAGCCCAGTCTTCCGCCGACCATTCGGAACCCTGGCTGTGGTAGCGAATGATGAGGATCGTGAAAATGTAGATACCTGACTCGCTTTGTGATAAAGTTGGCTGCGAGGATTGGACGCAATATAATTAAAATTCGGAGCCAAATTCCCAAGCCATTTCTACATGATTATGCGGTAATCTAATGAATATTCCTCCCAATATTTACTTTTACTCGGTCGCATGTATGCAGCCCCATCCCTAAGAAAATACCTATGAGTCACATGATCAGGTAGATGTGTCGTATTATAGAAACGCATACATGATCGTGCAGGACGAGGGGGGATTGATGGCTCTGAGACCAAGCGAGGAACTGACACTCCAGCTTGAGAGTACATAGCACCACTATTTTCTTCTGATTTGCCCAAAGTCTACCTTCTCTATAACCGACCACCAGTGCGAATCACTACCGTACCTCACCACCGGTGCGTCGAGAATGTTTAGAGATCCAATAGGTTAAAGCCACTGCGAACGCTCATAATGGCTTCAGGCGGCTTGTTGTGACACCCTAGTGGAGTATGATAGCGCCGGCAACAACCTTAAACGACACACAAGATATTAGTTAAATCACGTGTCGTTATTACCATAAAGTAGATTACAAGTACTAGTACAACGAGCAAACCTTCAGAATACCATGTGCTTGGCGGTCGACCCTTTCGGATTGACCATTGAAAAAGCGAAACCTTGACAGGGGTAATCCACATTGCAGCCAAACAAAATAGTTATACACCTTGTCATATCTTTTTATCCCTCAAGCAATGCAAAGAAATTGAAAAACGTTACAGAAAAAATAATGAATTACTTTAACCCTGCTAGTGTTTTTATACAATTTTCCTACATTCTTCAGTGATTTTCTAGGGATTCTTGGCATAAAAAACCACTCTTAACACAGTAGACCGCACACAAGAAGCCATTCTGAAGGTGGAAAAATAAATATACCACATTGACTGCAGTTAGTGATCCTTTTTCACTTTATTTTTTAATTCCTCTTCAGTATTTTATGGTGGCCGAAGAGAGTCATGGTCCCATGCAAAAGGTTTCACTTTTTCGATTGTAAATTTCTCGGTCGCTGGTGCAAGTATCAGAAAGGGTTGACCACCTAGTGCATGGTATTCTAAAAGGTTTTCTCATGAATGAGCTGGCAGTGTCCGGTACTGGTAGTACTCGTAGAATAAGTTGCCGGAGGGGTGGCTGGGTGGTAGGCCAGGGACACGGATGCTATAGGGTCTCGGTGTGGGTTGAATGAGGGATACGGAGGTTAATTTTACGCTGCAGGGACCGTTTCGGGTACCGCGGGTGAGATGTTCGTGAACAGCTTCAATTGTAGTGTCTCCCGGACTCTACACTAGAGAAGGATAGAAGTAGTGCTATTTTGGCTATCGGTGCTATCATACTAGTCGTAAATGTTATCGCTGTTGCCGGGGTTATTGATGCTGTGACTATTCCTCTTATCAGAGGAGCATTTAGGAGTTATGGTAGGTCTTAAGCCCATGAATATTCATTCGGCCCTGCCACTGCCTCTGCTGAGATGCGTTGCTCGTGGTGCTAATGCCCCTAAGTGTGTGTTCTCGAAAGAATACTCCGGATTTTTTTGTTCCCCAACAACCCTGTGATCTGCGCATCGCTGATCTTTTTACCAAAAAGTGTGCTCGCGTCTTAATTTCCCCACCATATCAGACGGCGTATCTTTTAAACCCCGCTTGAGTATAGTATAAGTATACAATCTTCGAGCAATATAAGGAATCACCGGCAAGCATTGAAAAAGGATTCGGACGACGCCATGGGTATTAGTTTCTCATATTTCTACCGCTTTAGAATGTATGAAGCAAGAGGCATGGAGTGGTGCTGTGTTCAAGTTCACCGGCTGGTGGAGCCAGCTCCTAGTTTTTGAGGCGAATAGCCCTCGGGCGTTTGTGTAACGATATCTGTGGTTGGAATGTCGCCGTCGAGGCGCAAGGCCTTACCATCACCATCGACCCCGCTTTTCCTCAATTTCAAATAATCGCGTTAACAGACCCAAGATAACCAACACTTTACTCTCAACTTTCGCAGCGGTGAAAATCGAAAATGTCGCAAGGTTTCAGCAATAACCAAAACTCTTTCAACATCGCAAATACCTTCAACTACATCACCCCCGATGATGAGTCCAAAATATTGGCCTGGCTGTCTCCGCTAGAGCCAGGGATACGGCATCGAGATATCGGAGCCCAGCGACTAGACAGCATAGGATCCTGGCTACTGGAAACCCAGGAATTCAGACGCTGGCATGGCGGGAATCGGGAGGATGGGTCTAGTCATCGCACCTTATTTTGCCACGGGAATCCGGGCGCGGGAAAGAGCTATATCATGTAAGAGAGAACCTATCACTGCCGGAAGTCGAATAATGGTATTTCTAACAGTCTAGGGTGACAGCTCACTAGTGATAGACAAGTTGTGCGACGAGGCGGTGGAGGATGATACTGCCGTTGCCTGTTTCTACTTCGACTTTGCCTCCAGGAGCGAGCAGTCACCAGTAAACATGCTCGGCTCCCTGCTACGACAGCTTGTCAGTGGGTTGGATGGAATTCCAGAAGGGGTAGTCCGATCTTTTCGGAACCAGAAAAAGGTGATTGGGGGCAGGGGACTCCAAGTGTCAGGAATTCTGAAGATGTTCCAGACCATCACAACCACCAAGCGGACATTTATATGCGTTGACGCCCTTGACGAATGTGTGCCAGAGCATCGATTGGTAGTCCTCGAATCACTAGGACAGATTGTGAGGGAGTCACTCGATACGCGGATGTTTGTGACTGGAAGATCGCATATCCGAAGTGAGGTAGAACGGAAATTGGGTGGAGCGGCTGCTTTTGTATTGATAGAGCCTACGGGTGATGGTATCATTGGGTATTTACGTGAGAAGCTCAGGAACGATACTACGCCGGAGATGATGAGCAGCACTTTAGAGGCGAATATTATGGAAAGTATTTCCCACATAAGCTCGGAAACGTATGTAGAACCCATGCAAGGGCAAAGCTACCTCAGGCTGATAGCTAACATTCAAATCTAGATTCCTACTCGCCTCTCTTCACATCGACGCAATCCTCCGAGAAACTAGTATCGCTCGGCGAGGGAAAAGGCTGAAGGCAGTTAAAGATGGGCTAGGGTTAGGGGATGCATATGGTGCAACCCTGGAGCGGATAAAGGCACAGGGAGGGGAGAAGACAAAACTTGCAATGGCCACTCTCATGTGGATCTGCCATGCGGAACGGCCATTACAGGTGGATGAACTGCGTGATGCACTGGCAGTGGAGATAGGAGTGACGGATTTCGATAGCGAAAATGCTCCTTCGATCGGTGCATTACTAGGTTGCTGTCAGGGACTGATTACTGTTGACAAGGAAGCCTCTACCGTCCGAGTAGTCCACTTTACAGTCCAAGAGTATCTCTGCTCTCATCCAGACCTCTTCAGTCATCCCCACTCGGTAATCGCGGAAGCCTGCTTGACCTATCTGAATTCGCCACAGGTCAAGAACCTCTCCTCCCACCCTCTCCCGGACCACCAAGTCATGCCCTTCCTGAAATATTCCTCGAGATATTGGGGAACACATGCGAATAAGGAGCTCTCGCCTCACGCGAGGGCCCTTGGGCTGCAGCTCTTAAGTCAGTATGAAGGCCACCCATCCGCCCTATCACTTTTTGGGCAAGCACTGCCTACCAAATATACAGCAGGGACCGATTCTTCCCCCCGCTTCTCTGGATTACATTGCGCGTCTTTCTTCGGGATTGTTGAACTTGTAGCTTCGTTAGCAAATGCTCAGGGTTGCGAGATTAACCAATGTGATTGCGCTGGCTATACACCACTCTTATGGGCGGCAAAGAATGGGCATGACGGAGTGGTCAAACTACTGCTAGGGCGAAAAGATATCGAACCCGATAGGCCCGACATTTCAGAAAACACGCCACTCTCTTGGGCCGCTGGTAAGGGGCACGAACGAGTTGTCGAGCTACTGCTTAGGCGGGAAGATATCGAACCCGATAGGCGAGATAGCCAAGAAAGCACACCGCTCTCGTGGGCCGCTAATAATGGACATGAAAGCGTTGTCAAGCTACTACTAGACAGGAATGATGTCGACCCCAATCGCCCAGATGAGAACGACCGAACACCGCTCGGGTGTGCTGCTATCGAGGGACATGAAGGGGTTGTCAAGCTACTACTAGACCGGAATGATGTCGACCCCAATCGCCCAGATGAGAATAATCGAACACCGCTTGGGTGTGCTGCTGTCGAGGGACATGAAGGGGTTGTCAAGCTACTGCTTAGCCGGGAAGATATCGAACCCGATAGGGCAGATAACCAAGAAAGCACACCGCTCCTGTGGGCCGCTAATAATGGACATGAAGGCGTTGTCAAGCTACTACTAGACCGGAAAGATGTCGACCCCAATCGCTCAGATAGGGTTGATCGAACACCGCTCGGGTGGGCTGCTTTCGAGGGACATGGAGGTGTTGTCAAGCTACTGCTTAGCCGGGAAGATGTCAACCCGGATTATCCGGGTAAGAAAAATCGAACACCACTCCGGTCTGCTGCTATAAAGGGACACGAAGGAGTGGTCAAGCTACTACTAGACCGGAATGATGTCGACCCCAATCGCCCAGATGAGAACGACCGAACACCGCTCGGGTGTGCTGCTATCGAGGGACATGAAGGGGTTGTCAAGCTACTACTAGACCGGAATGATGTCGACCCCAATCGCCCAGATGAGAATAATCGAACACCGCTTGGGTGTGCTGCTGTCGAGGGACATGAAGGGGTTGTCAAGCTACTACTAGACCGGAATGATGTCGACCCCAATCGCCCAGATGAGAATAATCGAACACCGCTTGGGTGTACTGCTGTCGAGGGACATGAAGGGGTTGTCAAGCTACTACTAGACCGGAATGATGTCGACCCCAATCGCCCAGATGAGAATAATCGAACACCGCTTGGGTGTGCTGCTGTCGAGGGACATGAAGGGGTTGTCAAGCTACTGCTTAGCCGGGAAGGTATTGAACCCGATAGGCCAGATAGCCAAGAAAGCACTCCGCTCTCGTTGGCCGCTTATAATGGACATGAAGGCGTTGTCAAGCTACTACTAGACCGGAATGATGTCGACCCCAATCGCCCAGATGAGAACGACCGAACACCGCTTGGGTGTGCTGCTGTCAAGGGACATGAAGAGGTTGTCAAGCTACTACTCGGCCGGAAAGATGTCGACCCCAATCGCCCAGATGAGGGTGCTTTAACACCGCTCGGGTGTGCTGCTTTCCGGGGACACGAAGGTGTCACCAAGGTATTGCTGGCACGGGACGATGTCGACCCCAATTGCCCGGATAAGTATGATCAAACACCACTCTGGTTGGCTGCTAGCATGGGATATGAAGGAGTAGTCAATCTATTACTCGGACGGAAGGATGTCGACCCCACTCGTCCGGATGAGGGTGGTCACACACCGCTTGAATGTGCTATTGCAAATGGACATGAGGGAGTTGTCCAGCTCTTGCAAGCCAGGGCCTCTATGGAAAGTGCAGATACTCAGCCATCTCACCAGCAGTGAAAGTTTTAACGCCAAGTAGAAACTGGGGTACCCAATTAACCACAGTCAAATCGCGCGCGGGCTTCTTCACTTTGTAGCTCTGTCCTTGCTCCGCTTCCTGGAGCCTTGTCTGCGTTTTTGCAGCCATCACCGCCCTCCCCTGCGCCCTTGTGTCTCCCTTACGTGTGCCCTCAATCATGATCTCAAAGCTCTCTCCGGGTGTTATTGGTGGAAATACAATTTGTATGTAAAACCATACCCCTCCGAAACCCCCCCGTTTGTTATTAATATCTCTAAGTGAAGGCACGCAAATTTCTGTTTTCTCTCTTCAGCAAGCGGCAACCGGAGGACTTCCTCACTAGTTTAGATGTGTCATTTATGTTGATCACAATTCAGCGGAATAAGTCCCGTGTTACAAAACCTCCCTCTTTTCTATTTTTTTTCCCCCTTTGTGACGGTGTTTATTTCCCGTTTGTTTCCCCCCTACCAGCTACAGATGATAGGATAGACGGATGGATAAATGATGCATAGATTTTCTCTTTTCCAATACTAGAGGGTCCAGTATAGGCGTTCCCGAACCTCGCGTAAAATAGAGGATCAACTCTTCACGTTGTGATTTCGGGAGGATATTTTTATCCGGCATGTGTAGCGCTCATCTGCACCTGAAAGATCCTACCATGCTACCAACACCCCGCCGCCCCCCACATCCCCGTGTCTGCCACTCTACCTACCTGGGTATCTATCCCCTCACCATGTGGTACCGGGGTGGAATCATTAGACTAACTCTAATACAGCAATTGGAATGAAATTATATGCTGGGCTCTCAAATCCACCTCAGCAGTTAGGCTGTAAATTTCGATTGCAAAAACCGGCGGCCAGCCATACTCACCCAAGGATGTTTCTGTTTGGTAGAATTAGGGAAGCTACGTGTAAGGGGAGGGTAGGGAGGCTCGTAGGATTGCAAGTAGCGTATATCACCGTAGCAACAGCCCGAAGTGACCAGTCCCATCGGGCCTTAGGTTAGCTAGTACCTTTTCGGGGACCTGTTTGTGGACTGCGGTCTGTTTTCTGAACTTCATCTAACACTGCTTGGACGGACCTCAGATATATGCTGCCGAGTGATCGAGTATGATTGCACAGTGGTGGGAATTATTCCAGGACATGTGGCAACACTGATATGGATTGGATACCCTGGATCACATGTGGCATCAAATATTGTAAAGGGGTGGCTGTAAGCCTCAACTTCCCCATGGCCTACTGAGACATACTAAGAGCCATCCAGACTTGCAGCACTGGTCGTAGCCCAGTATTTTCAAGAACCGTCATGGATCTCACCATGAATCTCTGTATGCCGGAGAGCCATGTGGTGAAGAGGCCATTATGAGAAGCGGTATGAGGTGATAGGATAACTGTCAGTGAGTAAGAGCGTAGTCATAAGTAATGAGAAACCCTTTAGAATACCATGTGCTTGGCGGTTAACCCTTTCGGATACAATCGACTAAGAAATTTAATATCAAAAAAAGGGAAACCTGGACAGGGGCAACCCACATCACAACAAACGAAATATTTATACACCTTGGCATATCTTTTTACCCCTCAAGCAATGCAAAGAAATTGAAAAAAGTTTCAGAAAAAATAATCAATTACTTTAACCCTGCTAATGTTTTTATACAATTTTCCTACATATTTTTAGTGATTTTCTAAGGATTCTTGGGATAAAAAACAACTCTGAACCTACTACCCTCATGAGAGTAGGCCAGCACACAGGAAGCCATTCTGAGGGCTAGAAAATAAACATACCACATTGGCTGCATTTAGTGATCCTTTTTCACTTTATTTTTAATTCCTTGTCACTATTTTATAGTGGCCGCCAAAGAGAGCCATGGTCCCATGCAAAAGGTTTCACTTTTTAATGGTAAATTTCTTGGTTGATAGTATCCGAAAGGGTTAACCCGCCAAGCGCATAGTACTTGTATCCTAAAGGGTTCTCGAAACTGTAACCTAGTTGAATAGTCATATTTTTACCGAACGCGCCCTTAAGGTTAGGGCTCAAGCGGTCAGTTTTTGTTGTGGTTTTGCCCCCAATTGAGCAGACGGAATTTTGGACATCTTAGCGCAAGGTTCAATTATTCTCTTACGGTATGATGGGAGCCGGCTTGTGCTAATGTTTTTCCCTGATTTGAGAAGGGCAGGTGCTGGGGCGGATGTATTTAGGCGATGTGGTTTTACAAGGATTACTTTGTTTGGGTGAGTAAGCTGACCCGAAATGAGGCTCTGGGTATTTTTTCTCAACTGGCTGAGTTGGGTTAAGCCCGTCCCAAGTTAGCCGTGTTTTGTTGGGGTTCACCAGTTAAGGCATGAACCCTAGGCGCAACTCGAGTTGCAATTACCGCATCCAGGAACCAGCCTAAGCCTCCTCAAACATTCTACGAGCCCTAATGGTAGGCCAGGTCGCCCAAACCGAGCTGCCAGTGAACCTCGGGAATTACCGTAGCAGTTGGTGCCTTGACACTAGAGGAGCCTAAACTGCCGCATGAACTTCGCCGCCCCAGTTGCAGGGTAACAAGATCCCCGACTAATTGAACCACAGCATATCACTCACCTTTCTTACCAAAAGCGATGTCATCCGTGTGTTAAATGTTTTATCAGGTGATACGAACTGACCCACCCATGGTCCGACACTTCATACCGTACCGGTGGGCCTTAAGCACATGAATGTTCATTCCGCCCTACCACTGCCTCTGCTGTGCTTTGCTCGTGGTGCTAATGCCCCCAAGTGTCTACGCTCGAAAGAGTACCCCACAGATGTTTCTTGTTCCCCAACAATCCTATGATCTGCGCATCGCTGATCTTTTTGTCCTCGCGTCTTAATTTTCCCACCATATCAGACGGCGTATCTTTTAAACACCGCTTGAGAAGTAGCACCCAATCTTCGAGCAATATACGGGATCACCGGCAAGTATTAAAAAAGGATTCGGACGGCGCGATGGGTATTAATTTCTCAAATTTCTACTGCTTTAGAATGCATGAAGCAAGAGGCATGGAGTAGTGCTGTGTTCAAGTTCACCAGCCGATGGAGTCAGCTGGTCAGCTCGTAGTTTTTGAGGCGAACAGCCCTCGGGCGTTTGTGTAACGATTGTCTGTGGTTGGAATGTTGTCGGCGGGGCGCAAAGCTTTACCATCACCATCTACCCCGCTTTTCCTCAATTTCAAATAATTGCGGTAAACGGACCCAAGATAACCAACACTTTGCTCTTAACTTTCGCAACGGTGAAAATCGAAAAATGTCGCAAGCCTTGAGCAATAACCACCACTCCTTCAACAACACAAACAGTTTTAACACCTTTAACTATCTCACCCCCGATGATGAGTCCAAAATATTGGCCTGGCTGTCTCCGCTAGAGCCAGGGGTACGGCATCGAGATATCGGAGCCCAGCGACTAGACAGCATAGGATCCTGGCTACTGGAAACCCAGGAATTCAGACGCTGGCATGGCGGGAATCGGGAGGATGGATCTAGTCATCGCACCTTATTTTGCCACGGGAATCCGGGCGCGGGAAAGAGCTATATCATGTAAGAGAGAACCTATCACTGCCGGAAGTCGAATAATGGTATTTCTAACAGTCTGGGGTGACAGCTCACTAGTGATAGACAAGTTGTGCGACGAGGCGGTGGAGGATGATACTGCCGTTGCCTGTTTCTACTTCGACTTTGCCTCCAGGAGCGAGCAGTCATCAGTAAACATGCTCGGCTCCCTGCTACGACAGCTTGTCAGTGGGTTGGATGAAATTCCGGAAGCGGTAGTCCGATCTTTTCGGAACCAGAAAAAGGTGATTGGGGGCAGGGGACTCCAAGTGTCAGGAATTCTGAAGATGTTCCAGACCATCACAACCACCAAGCGGACATTTTTATGCGTTGACGCACTTGACGAATGCGTGCCAGAGCATCGATTGGTAGTCCTCGAATCACTAGAACAGATCGTGCGGGAGTCACTCGATACGCGGATATTTGTGACCGGAAGATCGCATATTCGAAGTGAGGTGGGACGGAAATTGGGTGGAGCGGCTGCTTTTGTATTGATAGAGCCTACTGGTGATGGTATCATTGGGTATTTACGTGAGAAGCTCAGGAACGATACTACGCCGGAGATGATGAGCAGCACTTTAGAGGCGAATATTATGGAAAGTATTTCCCACATAAGCTCGGAAACGTATGTAGAACCAATGCAAGGGCAAAGCTACCTCAGGCTGATAGCTATCATTCAAATCTAGATTCCTACTGGCCTCTCTTCACATCGACGCAATCCTCCGAGAAACTAGTATCGCTCGGCGAGGGAAAAGGCTCAAGGCAGTTAAAGATGGGCTGGGGTTGGGGGATGCATATGGTGCAACCCTGGAGCGGATAAAGGCACAGGGAGGGGAGAAGACGAAACTTGCAATGGCCACTCTCATGTGGATCTGTCATGCGGAACGGCCATTACAGGTAGATGAGCTGCGTGAAGCGCTGGCAGTGGAGATAGGAGTGACGGATTTCGATAGCGAAAATGCTCCTTCCATCGGCGCATTAGTAGGTTGCTGTCAGGGACTGATTACTGTCGACAAGGAAGCTTCGACGGTCCGAGTAATCCACTTTACAGTGCAAGAGTATCTCTGCGCTCATCCAGACCTCTTCAGTCATCCCCACTCGGTAATCGCAGAAGCCTGCTTGACCTATCTGAATTCGCCACAGGTCAAGAACCTCTCCTCCCACCCTCTCCCGGACCACCAAGCCATGCCCTTCCTGAAATATTCCTCGAGAAATTGGGGAACACACGCGAATAAGGAGCTCTCGGATCAGGCGAGGGCCCTTGGGCTGCAGCTCTTAAGTCAGTATGAAGGCCACCCATCCGCCGTATCACTTTTTGTGCAAGTGCTGCCTACCGTATATACAGCAGGAACCGATTCTCCCCCCCGCTTCTCTGGATTACATTGCGCGTCTTTCTTTGGGATTGTTGAACTTGTGGCATCGTTAGCAAATGCTCAGGGTTGCGAGATTAACCTATGTGATTGCGCTGGCTATACACCACTCTTATGGGCGGCGAAAAATGGGCATGACGGAGTGGTCAAACTACTGCTAGGACGAGGAGATATCGAACCCGATAGGCCAGATATCAACGAAAGCACACCACTCTTGTGGGCCGCTAATAATGGACATGAAGGTGTTGTCAAGCTACTACTAGGCCGGAATGATGTCGACCCCAATCGCCCAGATGAGGATGACCGAACACCACTCGGGTGGGCTGCTTTCGAGGGCCATGAAGGTGTTGTCAAGCTACTGCTTAGCCGGGAAGATGTCGACCCGGATTATCCGGGTAAGAACAATCGAGCGCCACTCCGGTCTGCTGCTATAAAGGGACACGAAGGAGTGGTCAAGCTACTACTAGACCGTAATGATGTCGACCCCAATCGCCCAGATGAGAACGACCGGACACCGCTCGGGTCTGCTGCTATCAAGGGACATGAAGGTGTTGTCAAGCTACTGCTTAGCCGGGAAGATGTCGACCCGGATTATCCGGGTAAGAACAATCTAGCACCACTCCGGTCTGCTGCTATAAAGGGACACGAAGGAGTGGTCAAGCTACTACTAGACCGTAATGATGTCGACCCCAATCGCCCAGATGAGAACGACCGGACACCGCTCGGGTGTGCTGCTATCAAGGGACATGAAGGTGTTGTCAAGCTACTACTAGACCGGAAAGATGTCGACCCCAACCGCCCAGATAGGGTTGATCGATCACCGCTCGGGTGTGCTGCTTTCGAGGGACATGAAGGTGTTGTCAAGCTACTACTAGACCGGAAAGATGTCGACCCCAATCGCCCAGATGAGGATGACCGAACACCACTCGGGTGGGCTGCTTTCGAGGGCCATGAAGGTGTTGTCAAGCTACTACTAGACCGGAATGATGTCGACCCCAATCGCCCAGATGAGGATGACCGAACACCACTCGGGTGGGCTGCTTTCGAGGGCCATGAAGGTGTTGTCAAGCTACTGCTTAGCCGGGAAGATGTCGACCCGGATTATCCGGGTAAGAACAATCGAGCGCCACTCCGGTCTGCTGCTATAAAGGGACACGAAGGAGTGGTCAAGCTACTACTAGACCGTAATGATGTCGACCCCAATCGCCCAGATGAGAACGACCGGACACCGCTCGGGTCTGCTGCTATCAAGGGACATGAAGGTGTTGTCAAGCTACTACTAGACCGGAAAGATGTTCACCCCAATCGCCCAGATGAGGGTGCTTTCACACCGCTCGGGTGTGCTGCTTCCCGGGGACACGAAGGTGTCATCAAGGTATTGCTGGCACGGGACGATGTCGACCCCAATTACCCTGATAAGTATGATCAAACACCACTCTGGTGGGCTGCTAGTATGGGGTATGAAGGAGTGGTCAATCTATTACTCGGACGGGAGGATGTCGACCCCACCCGTCCGGATGAGGATGGCCTCACACCGCTTGAATGGGCTATTGAAAACGGACATGAGGGAGTTGTCCAGCTCTTGCAACCCAGGGTCTCTATAGAAAGTGCAGACACGCAGCCATCACACTAGCAGTGAAAGTTTTAACCCCAAGTAGAAACTGGGGTACCCAATTAACCACAGTCAAATCGCGCGCGGGCTTCTTCACTTTGTAGCTCTGTCCTTGCTCCGCTTCCTGGAGCCTTGTCTGCGTTGTTGCAGCCATCACCGCCCTCCCCTGCGCCCTTGTGTGTCCCTTACGTGGGCCCTCAATCATGATCTCGAAGCTCTCTCCGGGTGTTATTGGTGGAAATACAATTTGTATGTAAAACAATACCCCTCCGAAACCCCCCCGTTTGTTATTAATATCTCTAAGTGAAGGCACGCAAATTTCTGTTTTATCCCTTCAGCAAGCGGCAACCGGAGGACTACCTCAGTAGTTAAGGCGTGTCATTTATGTTGATCACAACCCCCAGCGGAATAAGTCCCGTGTTACAAAATCTCCCTCTTTTCTATTCCCTTTTCCCCCTTTGTGACGGTGTTTATTTCCTGTTTGTTTCCCCCTACCAGCGACAGACGATAGGATAGACGGATAGATAAATGATGTATAGATTTTCCTTTCCAATATCAGAGGGCCCAGTATAGGCGTTCCCGAAACTGGCGTAAAACAGAGAATCAACTCTTCACGTTGTGATTTCAGGATGATATTTATTCCGGCATGTATAGCGCTCATCTACACCTGAAAGATCCTACGATGCTATCAACACCCCCTGCTCCCCACATCCCCGTTTCTGCCATTTTACCTACCTGGATATCTATCTCCTCATCATATGGTGCCGGGGTGGAATCATTAGACCAACTCCAACACAGCGACTAGAATGTAATTATATGCTAGCCTCTCAAAAACCACCTCGGCAGTTAGGCTGTAAATTTCGATTGCAAAAACCGGCGGCCAGCCATACTCACCCAAGAGTGTTGCTGTTTGGTAGAATTAGGGAAAGTATGAGTAAGGGGAGAGTAGGGAATGTCGTGGGATTGCAAGTAGCGTAGTGCCTTATTAGTCGTGTCCGAAAGTGACCAGTCCTATCGGGCCTTAGGTTAGCCAGGACCTTTGCGGGGGACCTGTATGTGGACTGCTGTCTTTTTTCCGAACTTCATCTGACACTGCTTGGACGGACCTCAGATATATCCTGCGTTCCGAGTGATTGAGCATGATTGTCCAGTGCCGGGAATTATTCCAGGACATGTGCCAACACCGATGTTGACTGGATACCCTGGATCACATATGGCCTCAAATATGGTAAAAGTGTAGCTGAAAGCCTCATCTCCCCCGTAGCCAATTGAGACATAGTAAAAGACATCCAAACTGTCAGCACCGGTCGTGGCCCGGTATTTTCAAGAACTGTCAAGGATCTCACGGTAAATCTTCTTGCATTTCGGGGAGCCGTGTCATGGTGAAGAGCCCGAGAAAATCTTTAGGATGCCGTGTGCTTGGTGGTCAACTCTTTCGGATACCATCAACCGAGAAATTTACCATCGAAAAAGTGGAACCTTTTGCATGGAACCATGACCCTCTTCGGCCACCATGAGAAATAGTGAAGAGGGATTAAAAAATAAAGTGAAAAAGGATTACTAGATGCAGTCAATGTGGTACCGGTATATTTATTTTTCCACCCTCAGAATGGCTTCCTGTGTGCTGGTCTACTCTCTTGAGAGTCACGGTGGTAGGTTCAGAGTGGCTCTTTATGCCAAGAATATCTAGGAAAATTCTATAAAAAGACTAGCAGGGTTAAAGTAATTCATTATTTTTTCTGTAGCTTTTTTCAATTTCTTTGCATTGTTTAAGGGGTGAGGAGATATGCCAAGGTGTACAGTACAGTCTCCCAAAGGGTCGCGAGATTCTCGAGTTGCGAGAGTCGTAGCATAAAAACGGGTACAGTACATGCTTGCACTTGGGTCAAGGCTTAGCCCCAAAAGAGAAAACTTCAATACCAAGAGCAAACAAGAAAAGTATCAAAGAAAATTTAAAAGCGAGGTTGACCATGGGAAAATTCATGCCGTATGGCCAAGAGCGCCGCCACTCTCGCAACTCGAGAATCTCGAGACCCTTCGGGAGACTGTATAAATATTTTGTTGCGATGTGAGTTGCCCCTGTCAAGGTTTCGCTCTTTTGATGGTGAATTTTTCGGTTGATGGAATCCGAAAGGGTTGACCGGCAAGCGCGTGGTATTCTTAAGGTTTTCTCAGATTACAACTCTGAGAAGTTCAAATTCTATTGGAGGACTTCCCGTAGGAATCTAGAAAAATCTGGAGCTTGAAGCGAGAATCTGGATTGCAGGTTGTTCCCATAGAAAAAAATGACTTTCCAAATTTCCAGATCATGATCGCTGTGGAAAATTGAAACCACACATATGAAGCCGAACATATACAAGTAGAAAATTATTTTTAATAGGATTGTGTCCTACTATAAGTTGTCAGCCCTTCATTTTGTGCATTGAGAACCGAGGCACAATGTGTCAAGAAATGTAGTCTTGGGGCCGGTTGACCAATTGTATGCAAGCTTCCAGATTCTGAACCTTTTCAAATCTGAACCACCCCCTCCCCCCCGGTTCAGATTTCAGAAAATTTAGGAATTTAGAAGTTGATATTCTAGATTTTAGCGTGAAAATATGCCAAGACCACTTCTAAATCTCTTCCAGATTCCTACGGGAAGTCCTCCATTGTTCTCTCTATCCTAGAGCATGGTAGCGCGATCTGTCCGGGTATCTCTTCGCTGACAAAGCAATTTGGATAAACGATCCCCCATATCGTAATCATCCCTCCCAATTCCTTCTCACCTCCTCAGACTGCTTCATTCCCGCCCCCCCTCCCCTGTGCCTCCCGACTCTCATTCCTCCTCCTCTTCTTCTTCGATTCATCAGTTTCAATAATCGAAGCATTACCCTCATCTCCGTCGACAAAGGCGTAAGAGCGGAATTCGGCATTTCTCCATTCAGCCCACGGGAGATTGTCGTTGTCGGCCCAATCCTCGGTTAGGTAATGAAGGAACTATCCGTGAAAATATTAGCCTGGTCGCGGAACAATGGGAATACGGTGCGGTAAACTTACATCGCCATGTAGGACCACGACAACATGCCCTTCCGATCGGGACTTGAGCCATTTGCGAGCGACCCTGGCGCGTTCGAGGAGAGTATCAGGGTCTGGGGCCCATTTTCCTTTCTAACAGCGGTTAGTATGGGCATTGCCACCAAATGGGCTTGGAGGAACATATAATACCTTTGAATTCCAGTCATCGGGTAAACCGCTAAAATCTAGTCCTTTGAATAGTTCCTCTTTCTCCAAATCATCGCGGTTACTCCCAGTATCACATGGCACCCCAGCTGTCTCCTGAAGCTCGGCTAAGAGCTCAACCTTGATACCGCTATCAACCTGTTTCTTGAACCCGAGAAGCGTTGTCTGAATCGTTCTCTTCAGCGGCGAGGAAACGAGTAAGTCGACCGGGGGTTCCGATGGGAACTCTTTCGAGAGTTCGTGACATTGAGCCTCTCCTAAAGGCGTTAAGTAAGGGTCGTGCAAATAGTATTTCCAACCGAGATTGTGATAAGCTTGTCCGTGCCGAACGAGGGTGATAATTCTTGGAGCCATTTGGTCGAACAAAATTTAGTACGGGGGAGGGCGGATAAGTAGGGTGACGGCAACCGGAAAAGAAATGACAGTTCTCTCTTTTGTAGACTGTGAAGCGAGGGAAGAATTTCGAGTGAGTGAGTCTGACTGACTTGAAGTGTGCAGGGAGATACGACACAACAATGACTACGGTAGAATAATTGGAACCCTGCAGCAGGGCGGTCTGGAGTGTTTTTCGAGTCAGCCCTCTATCTGCTACCGGATGACAAACCCGGCTCCGGGGGAAGAGGCCCTTAACTCAAAGTGGGCGTGGAGTCACGTATTCAGTCACCACTTGTGTGATAGAGTTGGTCGAGGGAGGCTGGTCGGTATTGTTCCGTATCAAAAAAACCGAACGCGCCCAGGTATAATAACTATTAGAATTAGATAAGCTCCTCGCTCATTAGGATTAGCTGTTAGGATAGTAAAAGTTTTTCCCGTTGCTACCTTGGCGCGTTCGTTTTTTTTTTTTTTTGATATGTGACAATATAGTAGTTAAGATTTAAAAATGGTATCCTAAGTCCTCACTAATTCTCTTAAACCTCTATCTGCACCCTGTTATCGTTGCATAAGGAGGCAGCCTTATATCGTACCAAAGGTAGCCTCACACAGACCGTAGCCCAGTGGCAGAGGCAGCCCTATATAAAGCCCCGGAGAACAGCGAGCCTCATCCGAATGGAAGCCTCGTAATACCGAAGGAAATGTCTGTGGGCGGTTGATATATACAGATGTGTCAGGTGACTAACACGGGCACAGGAATGAGTGACTTGGATGGGAGAGCCTATTATCGAACATAGAGCAACCTAATCCCTAACCGTCCAGACTGTTACATTTGTTCTCTGCACTATCTACCGCGCACTTGGCCCTATCATTTTATCCTTGTCGAGTTACGGTTACAGCACTAGGTGTGCGAAACCTTCCATGCATAATTTAGTAAGCATGGGAGGCGGATGACGAAAATTCTCCTCGTAGTTGAGCCGCAGCAGAGGGACAAAGTGGAGTTCACACTAGCCGTTCCGCAACCACAATAACCGACCAACTTTTGCTTTCCAAGAGAGAACTATTGCACCTATACCTATAAAACTCATTCCAATACATGTTCACATACTTTCCGGAGTGGATAACTCCTGTCTTCTGCCATTATCACTGAGGAGCAATGGGTTGGGAAAGCGGGGGTGTTAATACTTCGTAGTGTGCCAAGCCATCACCGTGAACTCCACTTTTTCCCACGGCTGTGCGTAGGCCGATCTAGACTATAATAGTTCTGAGATAGACTACTCGTAGACTCTTATTGTCGGACTGGGATCGGCATGGGGATGGCCAGGTACCGTAGCATTGCGGAATATCGACAGGCGTGAGAGTCTATGTGGTGACGCCATTTCTCGCTAATCATCCCCGAACCATGGGATCTGCAGGAACCCATGCATTCCCTCAGTCTGTTCAAACATTTAAAACATGGTGTCCGATCAGCTGGGCCCCCACTTGCTACTCCCACCGCCGGCCCGCGTCCGTTCCTCCAGATTACTGTCAGTACATTTGCCCGGCAATAGTCATCGTTGGTGGCTACTTTTACACGAAAATGAGGTTTTTCAGAGCGCCGGAACCGGACCACCTACAGGGGAGGTAAGTCAGGTAGCAGTGAAAATATACGTACCCTGATGCTCGCCCTGCGATAAAATTGGCTGTGGAGATCGACACAATATGGTTAAGGTCCAAAGATAAACTCCCAAGCTTTGTGCTATTGAACTGTGGTAATCAAAGGGGAATTACTCCTTTATATTGATGATACCTCTATCTTGTTACATGTATGCAGCTCCGTATCATACCTAAATAAATATCCATGAGCCACATAATTATGTAGGTCTATCGTATGGTGGGTATGCATATGTATGAATATATGGGACGAGAAATGGTATTATCCGACGGGAGGGATTCAGGGGCTTGAAACAAAGAGAGGCATTGATGCTCTGGGTTGAGATAAATGTATACATATAGGGTTGCTATTTTTTTTCCCTTTCGCACAAAGCCCATACTCTCCATGACCTACCAGCAGCGCATATCCCCGCCCCACCACCGGTATGTCGGGAATGTTTGGAGCCTCAACAGGCTTATGCTACAGCGAGAGCTCATGAGGGTTCCGGGTGGTTAGCTATGATACTCTGGGGGAGTGTGATAAAGCGGGCAATCACCCCGAACGACGACATGCAAGATATTGGTTGAACCGTGCGCCGGTATTTTCATAGAGTAGATTAAAGCTCTGAAAAGTGCAAATTCTATTGCCGCTCTCTCTATTCTAGAGTATAGTTGTGCAGTCTACCCGGGTATCTCTTTACAGACAAAGTCATTCAGGTAAACGATCCGCCATATAGTATCATCCCTTCTAATCCCTCATCACCTCTTCAAACCGCTTCGTCTCCGCCCCTCCCAATGGCTCCTACTCCTCATTCCTCCTCCTCTTCGATTCATCAGTCTCAATGATCGAGGCATTATCCTCATCCCCGTCGACAAATACGTAAGAGCGGAATTCGCCATTTCTCCATCCAATGCCCGGGGTGTTGCCGTGGCCGGCCCAATCTTCGGTTAGGTAATAAAGGAACTATCCGTGAAAATATCAGCCTAGTCGCAGAGCAATGGGAATACAGTGAGGTAAACTTACGCCGGCATGTAGGACCGCGACAATGTGGCTTTCCGATCGGGACTTGAGCAATTTACGGGCTGCTTTGGCGCGTTCGAAGAGAGAATGAGGGTCCGGAGCCCATTTTCCTTTCTAATAGCGATTAGTACGAGCACTGCTACCCAATGAGCTTAGAGAACATATAATACCTTTGAATTCCAGTCATCGGGTAAACCGCTAAAATCCAGTCCTTTGAATAATTCTTCTTTTTCCAAATCATCGCGACTACTCCCAGTATCGCAGGGCTTCCCGGTTGTCTCCTGGAGTTCGGCCAAGAGCTCAACCTTGATACCATTCTCAATCTGCTTTTTGAATCCGAGAAGGGTTGTCTGGATCGTTCTTTTCAGCGGCGAGGAAACGAGTAAGTCGACCGGGGGTTCCGATGGGAACGCTTTCGAGAGCTGATGGCATTGAGTTTCGCCAAGAGGTGTTAGGCCGGGGTCGGGCAAATGGTACTTCAAATCGACATTGTGATAAGCTTGTCCGTGCCGAACGAGGGTGATAATTCTTGGGGCCATTTTGCGGGACAGGGTTTTGTCAGAAGGCAAAGGAACCAAATAAATAAGGCGTCGGGAATGGTAGAAAGTAATAATCGTTCTGTTTGCTCTGGTGAATTTCGAAGCGAGCGAGGGATTCCGAGCGAAGGAGGATGTCTTGGTTCAGAGGTGAGGTGGATACAGCAATGGTTAGAACAGTTGGAAACCATCAGAGGGGTGATCTGGGGCGCTTTTTGTCCAGTACCATCACCCTAACCACTACGGTATAACAAACTAGTTTCCGGGAGGAGACCGTCGAGAGGGACTGTACCGTGCGGCGACTCAGCCCTTTCGGAGTAATTTCGATCCCCAGTCGGCCGGAGCGCGACGTTTTTCCCCGCACTACTTTACCCTTGACCCTATGGTTTCACAGGGTCACATTACTCGTGTTTCCGAGTGCTGAGTTGGTCAGGTGATTTTCGATGCCCGATGATTCAGAAAATTCCTCGACACAGGAACTAAGAATGTTCGAAGGAAAGCCTTGACCCCTCCTCACACCAAAGAAAAGAGAAACCCTCAATCGCCTATCCAAATCGTTGGCAAATCTGAAGGCAAGATCACGTGACCAACTCAGCACTCCGCAACATGAGTACTAGGGTATGGGGCTGGGTGATCGGATAGACAGGGGTTAAAAATATATGTAGCCTCATATCTATAATCCCTGTCTGTCTAATCACCCACGTCCATACCTAAGTATACATAACCTAGGGTGCGGAACCTTCCATTCATGATTTAGTCAGAACAAATGGGAAGGTATCATAGGAACCAAAGACTCGTTTTACAAGCAGACATAACCTACTTACAAGAAAACTAAGTTAGTCTATGGTGCAACGGGCCTAGATTAGCACCGCGGTTTAGTTTGTGCAAGTATGGAGGAAGTCCTGATTGATTTGTAGGCAGAATCCGGGAGTTGGCGACACAATTTTTCACTAATCAGCCGCCAACCCAAGCAAGCCAGGAGTCTGTAGGGACCATTGTATTCCTTGAGTGTATTTTTAGGCATGGAATCTAGTCGATCTTAGATCCTGAATTACTATGAGCTCTAATACAAGAATATTCCTCAGGCGTTTAGCCGGGTTGGTCGCCGAGGGGTGTTTGGTTTTGGCTACCGTAGATGACCCCCGAACCATAGGAAAAACCAAACGCAACACTGCGCTGCGCTGGTGAGTACACAGTACTATACAGTACTAGACTTGGCAGTCACGATGAATATCGAGAATCACGGCCCCTATCTTCCTAGAGCCTGGTACGAGGTCACGGGAAAGGCTCGCGGATCTGTACTCGAGTATCGGCATGGCAAAGGACTATGCCGTGACGCTTTAAGTTAGGTGGCATTTGTATTTTTCGATTGATTAGTTCATAAGGCTTGGTACACAATGCTGGGATATACGGCTAGCCGGCCGATTCCACTGGAGGAACCCAGGAGTATTCGTTAATCGCAGTGCGATACTTGAGGTGAGCTGTAGCTCTGAAATAAGTATAGCATTTCCTGTTAGCACAGTGATAGGCACGAGCAGGGTATTGTGGGCATAAGTTGAGGGAGATTGATCGGATGGCGTGGAGACATCTACAAAGTTCCACAAGAAACCCCGCTTCGCCTGAGCCCTTGGGAATTCCCGTCGTCGACTAACTCCATCGCCCACCATCTACAATACCGGCACCCTAACCAGCAGAGGACAGAAAATGTCGCGATCATTCAGTCATAATACCGGCTCTTTCAACACTACCAATATTAGTGTTACTGTTACCGATGATCGATCTAATATCCTCGCATGGCTATCCCCACTAGATCCCAAGTTCCGCCACCACGACATCCAAGACCGCCGAGTCGAAAATGTTGGGGAATGGCTTTTACAAACCGAGGAGTTTAGAAGCTGGTACGCCAGCAGAGAGAGAGATGAACCCGGTAACGCTGTTCTGTTTTGCTATGGGGATCCGGGGGTCGGCAAAACTTATATTAGGTAACAAGGACGAACCTCAAGAAATAGAAGAACAAGGCCAAGCGCTGACAAGCCTCAATGATAGCTCCTTGGTGGTAGACAACTTGGGCGATCAGGCTGGAGCGCGGAGTGCAACCGTTGCATGTTTTTATTTTGACTTCGCCGTCCGAAACGAGCAGTCCCCCACTCACATGATGGGCTCCCTATTGAAGCAGCTGGTTTGCGGGCAGGAAGAGATCCCGGAGGAGATGTTACGAGCATACGAAGACCAAAAAAACATCATTGGTGGGCGAGGACCGCGACTTTCAGACATTGTGAAGATGCTACAGACTACCTCTTGCAAAAAACGCACATTCATATGCATCGACGCACTAGATGAATGTCTGGTGGGGCACCGAGTAAGGATTCTTGACTCGTTAAACCAAATCCTGAAAAATTCTTCAGGTGTCCGAATATTCATGACCGGAAGACCGTACATTCTACCTGAGATCAGAAGACGTCTTGCTGGAAGAATAGCAAGCATATCCATAAGCCCCAAGAGAGATGATATTATTACATATCTTCATACCAGGTTAGCCGAGGACACCACCCCGGATGCGATGGACGGTGCTCTTGAGGCAGACATCTTGAAGAAAATCCCAGAGGACGTTTCTGAAATGTAAGTATAAGCAACAGCACTAGGAAAGCTACCTCAAGATATCCACTGACAAGTACATATTTAGATTCCTGCTAGTCTCGCTGAATATCGATGCGATCCTACAAGAAACCACAATCTATCGTAGGCGACAAAAGCTCAGGGCAATTACCGATGGCTTAGGGCTAGGGGATGCTTATAGCGCAACTCTGGGTCGGATAAACGGACAGGGAGGGGAGAAGGCGAGGCTTGGAATGGCCGCTTTGATGTGGATCTCTCACTCGGAGCGGCCCTTGGAGGCCGATGAACTGTGCCATGCCCTAGCAGTCGAAATAGGGTCACCAGATCTACATAGCGATAATGTTCCTTCAATAGGAACGGTGCTAGCCTGTTGTCAAGGACTAGTTGTAGTGGACAAGGAGGCTTCGACCGTCCGGCTAATCCACTTTACGATTCAGGAGTACCTCCGGGCTCAACCCAATCTTTTTAGTGCAGCTCACTCGATAATGGCGGAAACCTGCTTAAGCTATCTAAATTCTCAACAGGCCAAGGCTCTTTCGACAAGTTCCTCTCGCGATCTCCAGGGAATGCCCCTTCTCGAGTATTCATCGCTATATTGGGGAATGCATGCAAGGCGGGACCTTTCGGGTTGCGCGAAATTGCTCGCGTTGAAGCTATATGGCCGCTGCAATAACCACGTGTCGAATAAAATCCTCTTGCAAGCGCAGGACCCATACTCGCACTTGTTAATTGGGACAAAGACTCCCTGCTTAGCGGTCTACACTGTGCATCGATGTTCGGAATAGTTGAGATGGTAGCTAGCTTGGTAGAGGTGGAAGGTTGCGATATCAACCAAGAAGACTGCCTGGGTAACCCAGCTCTCGTGTGGGCTGCCCGGAACGGGCACGAAGAGGTAGTGAAAATACTGCTAGAACGGGGCGATGTGAACCCCGACAAACCGGATGACTACGGCCGGACACCGCTCTGCTGTGCTGCCCTGAATGGGCACGAGGGAGTGGTGAAAATACTACTCGGACTGGATGACGTTAACCCTGACAAACCAGATAAGGACGGCCAGACACCGCTCTCTTTCGCTGCTCAGTATGGACACGAGGGGGTGGTGAAAATACTTCTCGGACGGGACGACGTTAACCCCAACAAACCAGATGACTGTAAACAAACACCACTTTACTTTGCTGCAATGAACGGGTGTGAGAGAGTGGCGAAAATGCTGCTAGAAAGGGACGATGTCGAGCCTGACAAACCAGATTACGGCGGAGAAACACCACTCTGATGCGCTGCCTGGTATGGGCACGAGGGAGTGGTGAAAATGTTCCTCGAACGAGGCGACGTCAATCTCGACAGACCCGGTGACTGCGGCCGGACAGCGCTTCAAGTTGGTCTTGCGGCTCTAAACGGGTGCGACGGAGTGGTGAAGATACTTCTCGAAGGAGACGTCAACCCCGACAAACCAGATAAGTACGGCCAGACACCGCTCTCGTTGGCTGCTCAGTATGGACAAGAGGGGGTAGTGAAAATACTACTCGGACGGGACGACGTCAACCCCGACAAACCAAATAATTACGGCAAAACACCGCTCTGTTTTGCTGCTTGGTGTGGGCACGAGGGGGTGGTGAAAATACTACTCGCACGAGACGACATCAACCCTGACAGACCAGATAAGTGCTGCCCAACACCGCTCTGTTTTGCTGCTCGGTGTGGGAACGAGGAGGTGGTGAAAATGCTACTCGAACGGGACGACGTTGACCCCGACAAATCAGACGGCCACGGCAGGACACCGCTCAGTTACGCTGCTCAGCATGGGCATAAGAGAGTGGTGAAATACTACTCAAACTGGACGACGTCAACCCCGACAAGCCAGATAACAACGGCTGCACACCACTTCATTTCGCTGCGTGGAGCGGGTGTGAGAGGGTGGTGAAAATGCTCCTCAAACGGGACGACGTCAACCCCGACAAACCAGATAACTGTGGCCGAACACCACTCTCTCTTGCTGCCACACCACTCTCTTTTGCTGCCCGCGATGGGCACGAGAAAGTGGTGAAAATGTTACTTGAGCGGGATGACCCCAGCCCCGATAAACCAGATAGCGATAGCTAAACGCCCCTTTGTTATGCTACCGCACTTGAAGTGGGTCTGAGGGAGTGGAGAAAATGCTCCTCGAACGGGACAACGTCACCCCCGACAAGGACGATAGCTACGGCCAAATACCACTTTTTTTTTCCCCCTCGGAGTAGGCATGAGGGGATGGTGGAAACGCTACTCGGCCAGGACGATTTCAATCCTAACAAACCAACTATCGATAGCTGAACACTATTTTGTTGTCTGCTCGGAATGTGCGCAAGGAAACAGTTAAAATACCACTCAAGCGGAGCGACGTCAATCCCCGCAAGTTGGGAAACCACGACCGAACACCGCTATAGTGGGCTACTGGGTGCGGCCGCACGGGGGTGGTAAGGGTACCAGCGCCCCGGGGCGCTTGAAATTTACATCGTACCTACTCTTATTGTTCTTTTCTTGTTGTAAATCCCCTTCGCATATCCGTCCATTTGTTTCATTCTTCCCCCTTCCCTCCCCCGGGGGTGTGCACGCGATGGTGACTTGGATACCGCAGAAATGGTATAAAGTTGTTGGAAGTCATTAGATACTGCCGGCATACTCTGGTTATCCTTTTATTGTTTTGACAAAGTTTTCGGTGGTGCTTGGGTTAATTGATCCATAGCGTTGAATGTGGTGGGGGCGGGTGGACCGCATGGGGGGTACCGTATGGAATTCGTAGACCGGGTACCCGAGACAAGTGGGAGTCTTTTCTAGACATGTCTTTCCCTTGTTATTACGGGAGCACAGTTGGACGAATGTGCTTGGCTTTGTTGCGGGGGTGCGACAGATCGTTCCGGAGATGTGCAGATGGTTTGGATAAGGGAGATTGTTTAACAATAGATTATACCGACATGCCTTTCCTTTGTTATCACGGGAGCGCACGGTGGAATAACGGCACGTGGGGAATGTGGGGATAGGTGTGGTTATCCGTGGGAGGATCAGGACGTGGTATTTCTGTTTTACTTATACATCTGTCCTTACTGTTACTTGGTTTAGTTTTGGAGATAGCGAACGAGCAAGCGAGCGAATGAACGAAGTGCGAGTGGTGCAAATTGCATTTCATATCCTCCCTACAAAGTGCCTGAGTTCCACGTGAATTCTCGTAGTTCTATCGTCTACTTCCGTGCGACCCTATTTCCCCCACACCGACAAGTGGACAAGAGAATAGGGATATGTGTAGTCTGGTGATAATACATAGAAGGAATGTATGATTTTATTATGTTTCATAATATATACTCTGCTTCTATCGTTAGTTTTAGAGATAGGATGATTATCTTAAGGTGGTGCCGATGGAGACTTGTTTTCTCGCACTTTGTCTAAAGATGTGCAAGTGTTTCCAGCATTCTTGAAGGGCGACGTAAAGGCTACCTCTGCAGAGGTTGTAGCTAGGCACCACAACCCCCGAATGCGGGCCGGCTTATCAGCGGGTGCGCGCTCCAGATAGCTCGCCATAATTTTTGCGGCTCAGTGTAGCTTTTTGGCTCAACAGAAGTTTGTAGTTTAATATGAGCTCGCATTTTCAGTAACTTTACGTGAAAACTAGAAGTGACGGGTGCCCTGTCCAGGGCCTTTCGGGGGTGGGGGTGTGGGGGTCGGTTAAAAACTGGTGGGGGGAGTTGAGAATAAGTTATCGAGAAAAGAACCAGGGGATACACAACAGCCAGCTCTACCCGGAAAGGCCTTTTAGTAGCATTTCTGGTTTAGATGTATTGTCGCTCAGGGCGTGATCAGTTTTGGTGCATTCGCTCCTGATGTCTCCCACATATAAAATTCTGTGCCATCTCGCATTTCGGCCTTATTGTAGATTCTCGGGCATTGGTTAACGGGGGTGGATTGCAAGTTAAGTGTAATCTCCACGAACAGCTATGGGTTAAGCTCTGCACGAGAAAACTCAAAGCCAGAGGGAGCTCGTGTATTCTCTTAGTTTCTCCGAGAATGGAAGAATATTTCCATCGCTCTTTATGAGGAGCCACCTAGAGCAAGAAGAAGGGGAAATTCTAGATCGTCAGCCTCCAGAGATTAGAGGATGGCCAGACAAAATAATTAAATATTAAGCTTTTTGTAGAATAAAAGGGGGATTGTGCTCAGGGGGGCGCTTCCGTGGAGGAGTCAAGTCGGATCCGAGATAATCTTATCGGCAATCTGAGAGTCTAACAGAGTCACAGGAAAGAGTGATAATAACTAGGTTGTCTACTTGGAGGTAATAGCACTCAAGCGCAATAGTGCGCGCGAACTGATTGATAGGGGTACGGTGTTGTACTGTACCACTAGAGATTTATGCCGCTGTCTCAGGGTGGTGAAACTTGGGTCCTGAATTATCGTAGGCTCTGGTACAGGACTATCCCATCCTTCAGGTTACTGCTTAAGTTAGCTGTCAGGTGGTATTTGGTTTGACAAAGCCCTTAGATCGTTAGAAAGAGGGGGCAGATTATAGTAAATGTAGCAACTTATTGTATAGTGACTCCATAACGTAAGCGCTAAAGAACCTGTTGGTGAGAGTATTCGGGGATAGGAGGCAATAGTTTCGTGTTACCGAGTGACTTATGCTGCCGCGCTGCGCTGCGTGGGCCTCATACTTGGCGGTCGCGGTGGGTATGGGAATGTACGGCCCTTATCTTCACAGAACCTGGTACGAGGTTGTGGGGAGAGCCTTGCGGCCCATATTGAAATCGTGAAGAAATATGCTGTCATGCTTTAAGTTAGGTGAAATGTGTGTTTTAGGATTGATTTGTTCGTAAGGCTCGAGGTACTTGGATTGCGCCTAGTTGACCGATTCCAGCCCAGGCGCTCAAGAATGTCTTTTCGTCGCAGTGCAAGATTTGGGCTGCACTTGAATAAGGGCGGTATCTCCTACCGCGGTACTGATATATTGTGACAAGTAGGGTAGAGTGTTCTCAATGTCGTGACGTTTGTAAAACTGACTGTTATTGCGTAAGGCTAAAAATTGGCCAAGCCTCGGGATTTTGGTAGTATGCAATAGCAGCCCGTTTTAAAAACGTCACGACATTGCGTGGACAGAAGGCACAAAATTTGGGATGATGGGCATCCGTGGGGTTCCACAAAAAACCCCGCTTTTTTTTCAGACTTCGGAAATTCTAGTGGTCGACTGACTGCATCATCAACCATCTACTGTGTTCTAAGCAGTGAACTAGAAATGTTTCAATACTTCAGTAATAATAGAGGGTCTTTTAACACGACCAACAATACCTTTAGTGTTACCGATGACCGACCCGATATCCTAGCCTGGCTATCCCCACTAGATCCAAAGTTCCGCCATCACGACATCCAAGGCCGCCGAGTCGAAAATGTTGGGGAATGGCTTTTACAAACCGAGGAGTTCAGAAGTTGGTACGCCGGTAGCGAGGGAGGTGAACCCGAGAACGCAGTTCTGTTTTGCTATGGAGATCCGGGGGTCGGAAAAACCTATATTAGGTAACAAGTGCAAACCTTGGGGAACGGAAGGACAAGTGCTGACATGCGGCGACGTTAGCTCATTGGTGGTAGACAACCTGGGCGATCAAGCTGGAGGACAAAATACTGCTGTTGCGTGCTTCTATTTTGACTTCACCGCTCGAAACAAGCAATCCCCGGTTAGCATTCTGGGATCCCTGCTGAAACAACTGGTTTGCGCAGAGAGGGAGATTCCGAATGAGATATCACGAGCATATCAAGCCCAAAAAAAAGTAATTGGTGGGCGGGGACCGCGACTTTCCGATATTGTGAAGATGCTACAGACTACCTCTTGCAAAAAGCGCACATTCATATGCATCGACGCCCTGGATGAATGTGTTGCGGGACACCGAGTCAAGATTCTTGATTCGTTGAATCAAATCCTTCAAAAGTCTCCAGGTACTCGAATATTCATAACCGGAAGACCACATATTTTAGCTGAAATCAGGAAGCGTCTTGCTGTGAGAATAACAAGTGTCCCCATAAGTCCCAAGAGAGGTGATATTATTACATATCTTCATAGCAAATTGGCAGAGGATACGACCCCAGATGCCATGGATGATACCCTGGAGGCGGAAATCTTGAAGAAAATCCCAGAAGATGTCTCTGAAATGTAGGTGGCGGCAACAGGACTGGGAAGCAACCTCAATATATCCGCTGACAGGTAGATTTACAGATTCCTGTTAGTCTCACTGAATATCGATGCCATCTTGCAAGAAACTACAATCTATCGTAGGCGACAAAAGCTCAGCGCAATTACCGATGGCTTGGGGTTGGAGGGTGCTTATGGTGCAACGCTGGGTCGGATAAAGGGACAGGGAGGGGAGAAGGCGAGGCTTGGCATGTCCGCCTTGATGTGGATCTCTCACTCGGAGCGGCTCTTGAAAAGCGAGGAACTATGTCACGCACTGGCAGTCGAGATAGAGTCACCGAATCTCCATAGTGACAATATTCCTTCTATAGAGACAGTGCTGGCCTGTTGTCAAGGACTTGTCGCGATCGATAAGGAAGCTTCCACGGTCCGGTTGATCCACTTTACGATTCAAGAGTACCTCAGGGCTCAGCCTGAGCTCTTTGATACAGCCCACTCGACGATGGCGGAAACCTGCCTAAGTTATTTGAATTCCCAGCAGGTCAAGGCTCTTTCCGCGAGTCCTTCCCCTGATCTCCGGGATACGCATTTCCTCGAATATTCTTCTCTATATTGGGGAATACATGCAAGGCGGGGCCTTTCAGACTGTGCGAAATTACTTGCGCTGAAGCTATTTGACGACTACAGTAACCACATATCCGCCAAAATCCTCCTAAAAGCACAGCGGTCGCACTCCCACCTTCTTGATCTCCACAAACTCTCCCTGTTCAGTGGTCTGCACTGCGCATCAATGTTCGGGATTGCTGAGATGGTAGCTAGCCTGTTAGAGGTTGGGGGTTGTGATATCAACCAGGAGGACTGTGTGGGAAACACGCCACTGGTGTGGGCGGCCTGGAATGGACACGAGGGAGTTGTAAAAATGCTACTGGGATGGGGTGACGTCAACCCTGATAAACCAGATATCCGCGGCCAGACACCACTCTATCATGCGACTATGGGTGGGCATGAGAGAGTGGTGAAACTACTACTTGAAAGAGAAGACGTCAATCCGAACAAACCAGCTAGCACCGGTGAAACACCGCTCTGTTGCGCTGCTGAGAGGGGGCATGAGAGGGTGGTGGCAACGCTACTTGGACGGGGCGACATCAGCCCGGACAAACCAGATATTAACGGTCAAACACCGCTCTATTGTGCTGCCTGGGATGGGCACGAGGGAGTGGTAAGGATGCTACTCGAGCGAAGCGACGTCAATCCGAACAAACCAGATAACGCTGGTGAAACACCGCTCTGTTGCGCTGCTGAAAAGGGACATGAGGGAGTGGTGGAAATGCTACTCGAGCGAGACGACGTCAATCCCGACAAACCAGGAAACTACGGCCAGACACCACTTTGCTGTGCTGCTTGGAGTGGGCATGAGGGAGTGGTTAAAATGCTACTCGGACGGCGAGATGTCGACCCTGATAAACCAGATAATGACGACCAAACACCACTCTATTGTGCTGCTGAGAATGGGCACAAGGGGGTGGTCAAAACGCTACTCGAACGGGACGACGTCAATCCCGACAGACCGGGTAGCAACGGCCAAGCCCCACTATATTGCGCTGCCCAGAATGGGTACGAGGGAGTTGTGAAAATCCTACTCGAACGCGACGACACAGACCCTAACAAACCTGACAAGTACGGTAGAACGCCACTCTTTGGTGCTGCTCGGAATGGGCACGAGGGGGTGGTGAAAATGCTACTCCAACGGGAGGATGTCAGCTCCGACAAACCAGGTACCTACGGCCAGACACCACTTTGCTGTGCTGCTTGGAGTGGGCATGAGGGAGTGGTGAAAATTCTGCTCGAATGTGGAGACGTCAACCCAGACCACCCAGATAACGACGACCTAACACCGCTCTGTTGTGCCGCCGAAAGTGGGCACGGGGGAGTGGTGAAAATGCTGCTCGAGCGAGACGACGTCAATCCCGACAGACGAGGTAACAACGGTCGAACATCACTCTGTTGTGCAGCTCTGAATGGGCATGAGGAAGTGGTGAAAGTGCTACTCCAACGGGGCGACGTCAACCCCAACAAACCTGACAAGTACGGCCGAACACCGCTCTGCTGCGCTGCCGCGGAGGGGTATGAGGGAGTGGTGAAAATGCTGCTCGAGCGGGGAGACGTCGACCCCGCCAGGCCTAATAAGTACGGCCGAACGCCGCTTTGTTTTGCTGCATGGAATGGGCATGAGGCAGTGGTGAGAATGCTGCTCAGCCGGGACGGCGTCGACCCCGGCAAACCAGACAATAACGGCCAAACACCACTCTGGTGGGCTGCTCAGCGCGGCCATAAGGCGGTCGTGGCGCTTCTGCAGCCTAGGGTCAACTAGTTTGACTTGAGAAAGGCTTATCATATTTCCTTTTACTTCTGCTCTCCCGCCCTAAATCCTCTTTGCACATCTGTTATCGATTCGCTTTTTTCCTATCATTCATTTTTTCCCTTTCCCCCCCTCTAAAATCTAGAAATGAGGGGTGTATAGACAAGATGGAAAAAATAAAATATGAAGTGTCAATATTTCTGAAACTAGTGAAAAGCGATGAAGAAGCTAGGTGTTAATAGGAATGGGGACGATCAGATCATGATCGAGTTTAACTGGAATATAGTCTGCTTGATCATCTTGATCATGGATTCATGGCCCATGGGTACCTCTCGATCATGCTCCAGCCTAATCGAGCAGACTGGAGCTTGGTGAACCATGGCTGATCACTATACTAGTTTTAGTGATTGGGTGATGCGATGAATAGGAATAAAGGTAGTCTACTCCGCACACTAGATAACAGTTCTTTCAGCCAGACTTCACCCTTTTAGTTCAGCAAACCGCCAGCCTGACTGGCTTTATCACAATTTCCCCACTCCCTGGAAATTACTCTATACCCGGTTCTGTTAGTGGACAGGATAGCGCCAATGGTTCTGGATTATTATTGATTTTATTTAGCACTACGTGCTAGAGTAAGAGCAACTACTGATCCGAGCATACGCGCACCCACGGCATTGCAACCCTGAGGCAAGCTAACTCGACTGGCCTGTCCTGCAGTAAATCTAGAAAGTACCATCCGTGCAATGGGATCAGCTCAGATTTCCATCACGCACTAGGACGATAGGGTACGGAATTCCTATTCTTGACATAACCCGAATGTAAATATCCATAGTCCATATTGAGTGAATCCCTCGCCCGCTACATGCGAAATCGGTCATGCTCGTCCCCATCACAAGGTACAATACCTAAACGTGTACATGAGCAATGAAAGAGGCATAGGGCACGAGTAGAAAGCATATGTGCAAGTGAGAGCCCGGGCAGCAGGACCACCTGCCGGAAAAAAACAAAAGCCGATACGATCTGTTCATTCCCACTCGAGATGCGTAGCATTGTACCCCGGCGCCTACCACTAGGCACTCTTACTTCCCCCCCTTGTCCTACTTCTACACGATTAGATGCTAAGTTGGCTCTCCGATATTCCTATAGCTAAAATACACCTGAGCTTTAGCGAGGGTGTCACAGAGAACCGCATGCCGCAGGGGATAGCTATTGCTAACCACAGGCAAAGAGTGAGGAAGCAGATCGATCCATATCCAAAATGGATGGTAGGCCAAGGCAGAGGGCAAGATTTAATAAGAGGCATTGTTGAACCGTGCTCAAAGCATCCGATTCTTCTATAGGATCCAACCAAGTGAAAATTTGGTTTATTCCCTTGGAGAAGCTTAACGACCACTTTATCCTAGGAGCAGATACCGCTGTTACGGGAAGGTACTGACCTAGGCGCCCTCAGTAGAGCCAGCTGTAGGGTGATTTCCCCAGCTATTTTATAATTCATCCCCGCCACCCAAGCGAGATGTGTCTGACCTGCTTTGTATGGCATGTAGGGTCTAGCATTTCCCCTTAGGGCAGTAATTTCGCTACCCTCTAATCCCCTAGCTCAGCTAAATATCCATCGGTATACTATATCCAACTAGGTTAGTAATTGAGTGGCATTTGACTTTAGCAAACTTGCCCCGGTCCCCGGATCATTGGAGATGCAGGGTAATCGTGCCAAGGTGGTAGCGTCCACCACCCCCGGTCGCTTGCAAACTCGCAACAAGAGGCACTCCAGAGGAGTGCCCGACAGCTCTACGATAATTTCATGCTCAAAGATAATCTTTTTCTTAAGGATAATTTGATGCTCCACAATGAGCTTCTATAACTAGAATTTCATAGTTATAAATAAATTTATAAATTGATAATTCCATTCTTAATAATAAACCATTATTTAAGAAGAGACCGCAAGAAGGTGGTGAAGGCTTTATGTACGGAAGTTAGAAGAAAAGGACACAAGTGCTGCTCTGTAAAGTAAATTGCTGCCAGTTCATTATCACCAGCAGGCCCAGAATTATTGCTACCCCAGGCTTGTTATGTATTAAATTATTTTTTTGCCAGTTTAATCTTAAGAATGGAATTATTATTGTATAAACTTATTTATAAGTATGAAATTCTAGTTATAAAAGCTCATTATGGAGCATCAAATTATCCTTAAGAAAAAAAATATCGTTGAGCATGAAATTATCGTTGAGCTGGCAGGAACTCCTCTGGAGTGCTTCTGGTTGCGAGTTTGCGAGCGACCGGGGATGGTGGACGCCACCACCTTGGCACGATTACAGAACTCTCAACGAGAATACAGACTGTAAGTCCTCAGACAATGGGCGCCACCACACGCAACCATCCCAATGCCGCAATGAATCACATCGATGCCACAGTCAGGATGAAAAGCCTCATTATTAGATCCCATGCTCTTAAGGAGAAGGCGAGGCTCGAATATGTAGGCCTTAGTAGTAAACGACATTATAGTCGTAGTTGCGATCGTAATCGCTGGGACGGCTCTCATGATGGTTGAACTTTGCGAGGGATCGTGGTTGCCCCCATTGTCTGAGGACTTATACTCGCTGCAAGTACAGTACTCGAGATCATAAAAATGTAGCAATATACCAGGGCGCCACACTGCGCTGTGCTGTGTGAGCATAGCGAGGGGGTAAAAACGCCTTGCCATTATTCAGGTAGACTGCCGGTATCAATATCGCGAGGAACTTGGTGAGGATCTAGGTTGGGTGACCTGGGTGCCCTCTGATTTATTCGTTCATATGGCTTAACGAATTTGTGCCGGTACTAGAATACGTCTCGCTAGCCGATCCAGCGCTCAAAAGTGTTCTTTTATGGAAGGCCATGGTTGGAGCCATGCAGCAGAATAGCGCTTAAATACCGGTAAGTGTGGCATTTCCTAAAACCAATGGAGTAGGCACAGCAAGGTACTGTAAGGAACGAGTAACTTATTGTTAGGATAAGTTTAAGTTACGGAGATCCATCGGACGATCTTAAGACATCCACGAAGTTCCACAGAGAACCACTCCCTCCTTCAGCCCCTCAGGAATTCCAGTGGCCGATAAACTCCATCATCCACCACAATATCCCAGACAACAAAGAACTGAGGATGGCTCGGCTCCTCAGTAACAATGATCACTCTTTTAACACGACCAATATTAACCTTATCATTGCTGATGACCGACCTAATATCCTAGCCTGGCTATCCCCACTAGATCCAAAGTTCCGCCATCAGGACATTCAAGGCCGCCGAGTCGAAAATATTAGGGAATGGCTTTTACAAACCGAGGAGTTTAGAAACTGGTACTCCAGTAGCAAAGGGGGTGAATCGGATCGCGCAGTTCTGTTTTGTTATGGAGACCCGGGAGTTGGCAAAACTTATGTTAGGTAGCAAGGAGGAACCTCAAGAAATTGGAGAAAGGCAAGTGCTAACAAGCGGCGATTTTAGCTCATTAGTGATAGACAACCTAGGTGATCAAGCCAGAGGAGAAAATGCCACCGTTGCTTGTTTCTATTTTGACTTCGCCGCCCGAAGCGAGCAGTCCCCTGTGAGCATGCTCGGCTCCCTGCTGAAACAGCTGGTTTGCGGACAGGAGATCCCGCAGGAGATATCACAATCTTACCAAGACCAGAAAAATGTTATTGGTGAGCGAGGACCGCGACTCCCCGAAATCGTGGAGATGCTGCAGACTACCACTTCCGAAAGGCGCACATTCATATGCATCGACGCCCTAGATGAATGTACGGCAGGACATCGAGTCAAGGTTCTAGATTCGCTAAAGCGGATCCTGCAGAAGTCTCCGGGTACTCGAATATTCATGACTGGAAGACCGCACATTCTACCTGAGATCAGAAGGCGTCTTGCTGGAAGAATAACAAGCATATCCGTTAGCCCCAAGAGAGACGATATCATTACATATCTTCATACCAGGTTAGCCGAGGACACAGCGCCGGATGCGATGGACACTGCTCTGGAGGCGGAGATCCTGAGGAAAATCCTAGAAAGTGTTTCTGAAATGTACGTAGCAGCAACAACGTTAGTGGAGCTGCCCTATTTTGCTTACTGACAGATATACACCTAGATTCCTACTAGTCTCACTGAGCATAGATGCGATCTTGCAAGAACCCACTATCCATCGTAGACGGCAAAGGCTACGTGCAATGACCGACGGCTCGGATCTAGGAGACGCTTATGGTGCAACGTTGGGTCGGATAAAGGGACAGGGAGGGGAGAAGGCGAGGCTTGGCATTGCCGCCTTGATGTGGATCTCTCACGTGGAGCGGCCCTTGAAAGTTGACGAATTGTGTCACGCCCTGGCAGTCGAGATAGGGTCGCCGAATCTCAATAGTGACAATGTTCCTTCGATAGGGATAGTACTTGCCTGTTGCCAGGGACTCCTCGTCGTTGATAAGGAAGCTTCCACCGTCTGGTTAATCCATTTCACCCTTCAAGAGCACCTCCGGGCACAACCCGAGCTTTCATGCGCAGCTCATTCTATTATGGCGGAAACCTGCTTAAGTTATCTGAATTTCCGGCAAGTTAAAGCTCTTTCGACTAGTCCCTCTCCCAATCTCTAGGGAACGCCTTTTCTCGAATATTCCTCTCTGTATTGGGGAATGCACGCAAGGCGAGACCTTTCAGACTGTGCGAAATTACTTGCTTTAAAGTTATTCAACGATTACAGTAACCACATATCCACGAAGGTTCTCTTGAAAACGCAGTTTCCGCACTCACACTTTGTTGACCCTGATGAACCTGCCATGTTCAGTGGTCTACACTGTGTATCAATGTTCGGGATCGTTGAGATGGTAGCTAGCCTGGCAGGGGTGGAAGGTTGTGATATCAACCAAGAAGACTGCCTGGGTAACCCACCTCTCATGTGGGCTGCCCGGAACGGCCACGAAGGGGTAGTAAAAACACTGCTAGAACTGGGCGACGTGAACCCCGACAAACCAGGTAACTACGATCGAACACCACTCTGGTGGGCTGCTCTGAATGGGCACGAAGGAGTCGCAAAAATATTACTCGGACGGGACGACGTGAACCCCCAAAAACCAGACAACAACGACCAAACGCCAATTTCTTGCGCTGCTGAAAATGGGCACGGGAGGGTGGTGAAAATACTGCTCGAACGGGACAACGTCAACCCCAGCGTTCGCAAGCGGCCAGTCCGGTCAGGCTTGGGTTTAGGGCGGCCGGCCTGGGCTTTTTTTGCTGCCGGCCGGGCCGGACTGTGGGCTACAGTCCGGCTTTCAGGGCCCATCTGACCGGGCCTGGCCGGACTGCAGATATCTGCAGGCTTTCGAGTGATAAGATGTGATTATGATAAGATAAGGAGATGAAACGCCAAGAGTTACGGCCGCAAAAGAGTGGATCAACGCGCAACTGAGGAGGAAACTTTCTTTCCATTCACCCTTGCTCTCATGATCGTGCTCATGGCTAACTAACGTGAGAACAGCGCTCCCCCACCAGCCCCACTAGTATGAAAACCAAAAAAATAAATTAAAATTATAAATACATAGAATACCTAGTAGAAATTAATATCCGACCTGGGGAAATTTCTCTGTGGTGTAAGGGCAAGGTGATAAGGAGAGTTCCTTTGCCGTCCATCATGCGTGAATGGTTAAGGGCCTGTTTAGCGACCGTTTCTACTGTGAAAATGGCTTTCTCTCCGTTTTGAAAGGGAAGGGAAAGGGCGATTTGTATGGGGGAACGGAAAGGAACCGTTACATCCAAACAGGCCCTAATTTTGTCAACGTGCTATAGCAATAAATCGAGTGATAAGAGAAAACAAGCAACTATGATACCTCCTCTCTGTCTACTCGGATATCTAAAACCTATCAGAATATTATTATTAATTTAAATGGTGTGGCTCAAGCCTGAAAAACTAACAGATATCTGGGGCATCTTCAGATATCTGCAGGCATCTTCAGATATTTGCAGGCATCTTCAGATATCACCCACACATCAACAAAATATTGACTTGTCACATGGAATATACCGAAAGCCTGCCGCCGCCGCCAGGCACCCATGAAGCCTGCAGGCTTCCCCAAAGCCTGGCCTGGCCGGACTGAAAGCCGGCCGGTTATCTGCAGGCCGACCTGGCCGCTTGCGAACACTGGTCAACCCCGAAAAACCAGATAGCGATGGTCAAACGCCACTCAGTTGTGCTGCTCTGAATGGTCACGAGGGGGTTGTGAAAATGCTACTCGAACGAGATGACGTTAACCCCGATACACTAGATAGGTACGGCCGGACACCAATTTGTGATGCTGCTCTGAATGGCCACGAGGGAGTGGTGAAAATACTACTCGAACGGGAGGAAGTCAATCCCAATAGACCAGATAACCACGGCCTAACACCACTCTGCCGTGCCGCCGAGAATGGGTACGAGGGAGTGGTGAATATACTTCTCGAACGGGGAAATGTCAATCCCGACAAGCCGGATGGCTACGGCCTAACACCGCTCGGTCGGGCTTCCTGGAATGGGCATAGGGGAGTAGTAAGAGCACTACTCGGGCGAGACGACATCAACCCTAACAAACCAAATAACTACGGCGGAACACCACTCAGCTGGGCTGCCCTGAGTGGGCACGAGGGAGTGGTTGAAATATTACTCGAACGGGACGACATCAACCCCGACAAACCAGACAATGACGACCAAACACCACTCTCTTGCGCCGCTGAGAATAGGCATGAGGGAGTGGTGAAAATGCTACTTGAACGGGACAACGTCAACCCCGACAAACCGGATAAGGACTCCCAAACACCGCTCTGTTATGCTGCTCGGAATGGGCATGAGGCAGTAGTGAAAATACTACTCGAGCGGGACAACGTCAACCCCAACACACCAGACAACTGCGGCCGAACACCGCTCTTTAGTGCTGTTTTGGATGGACACGAGGGAGTAGTGAAGATCCTACTGGAGCGGGATGACGTCAATCCTGGCAACCAAGATAATTATGGCCAAACACCACTCTTTGGTGTCGCTTGGAATGGGCATGAGGGAGTGGCTAACATCCTGCTAAAGCGGAACGACGTCACTCCCGACAAGCTAGACAACCACGGCCAAACACCACTATTCTGTGCTGCTCTCAAGGGGCACGAAGGAGTGGTGAAAATATTACTAGATCGGAAAGACGTCACCCCCGGAAAACCAGATAACTACGGCAGAACACCACTATGGTGGGCCGCCCAGAGCGGCAACACAGAAGTGGTGTCCCTACTGTACCGCCGGGGTCTGCTGGTGTGAATTTCATGATATTTTCTTTTATTGTTGCCTTGCGGTTGTAAATTCTCTTTGCTTAGTCGTAATTCATTTATCTTTCCCCGCAATTCCCTCTTTTTTTTCCCTTTCCCTCCCCTCCCAGTGTTGACATGTGGGGCTGTCTGGATATAAAGAAAAGAGAATGAGATGCAAATGTCTCTGTGACTCACGAAAGGTGACACAAAGGCTAGCTGTTGGTTTACGCTGCCCATGCTGGTGATTTGTTCCCACAATGGGCATGTTTAATAAAGATCATATCCTTCCACCACTACCCTCCCTGCATGAGCTAAAAGGCGAGGTTGGGAGGCTATAAACATGGTTTACCTCCGCCTGCGAAAGAAAAATCAACACAGTAAGTTTTCAAAGGCTGAACGATAGGAACGATCCTCATAGCTCATAACCAAAAGACCACGATACCCGGCCCAGGAAGCAGGTTCAGGGTATGCTGGGCAGGGAGCGGAGATATGTCAAGCCAAGTTGGTAAGTATTCATGCCCTTAATTCCCTAAAGCCTGGTGGATTATAGCCCCTATGTATACAGGAGTGCTTTCTCCCTGTAGCTAAAAGAGTTAGGAAAATGTGATATGAAATATAAGTATAATACAAACCGTGTTTAACCATGAAAGCCTGCCAAAAAAATCCTAATAAACATTCATAGATTTGAGGCAATCTCACAAAACTATTGGCAATAATTAAAATGCAATGACGGTAAATATGTATAGAAAATCACTAAATAACCAGGATATTCCCAATCCTCTAGGATCCATGGGAAAACAAACGCAGAATCCCCAAGCACCACTACAAAATATCAGTGGAATATATCCAATATGTATACCAGCTGTAGTAATGTCTTCAGTATGCAAGTTAACTAAAAATGCAAACTAAGGATGAGAATATGCAATAGTGTGAAGGGAATTATGCATGTGAAAAACCAATCAGAAAATGCAACAACAAGGAGAATTTTGACTAAAATCTTGGTAAGCTGTGGGTAAGCTACAGTACTATCCCATTGTATAACATTGCACATTACCCAGAACCCATAAGAGTGATGGTTAGTGGGAGTGTTATACAAAGGCTGAGGAAAGAGCTGTCAGAACTAGGTTGCCTGCCTGGGACAGTTAGCACTTGGGTATAGTAGTGCATGTGAACTAGCTGCTTCCCCTCGAGACCTCGAGGGAGGCATATGTTCCTCTAGGTATTATCTCACTTTAGTCTTTATAGAGGCTCCTTCCCGTGTCCTCCTCTCACCCTCACCCTCCCAATCCCCCTCACACTCTCAACCTTCTACCCTCCCACTCTCCTGCCCCGCTCCCCCGTTCTCCCCACTCCTCCCTCCTATGCCCCTCCCCCTCATTATGGATTACACTCTGCCTACCTTTCTATGGATGTGTTATTGTTAGTGGGTAGTGAGGATTAGCTACATAAGTTAGAAAGAAAGTAGCCCTCTTATTGGGACCTCGAGGGGCGCATATGCCTCTGTAGACTTTATGTTACTTCAGTCTTTGCAAAGACACCCCCCCCCTTCTCCTTCTCCCTCCCTTCTCCCCCTTGGTGAGTTGCACTCTGCGCTGCCCCCCTTTCCATTGATGATTGGCAAGCAACATAAGAAAGAAAGTAGCTCTCTCCTTGTGACCGTGAGAAACATGTAGGTTTCTGTAGCCATTATGTCACTGTAGCATTTTGTTAGCTGAGACGCCTTGCGTCTTTTTTTCGTTTTATTGCTTTCTTGCTTGCCCTCTACCCGCCTTTCTGGGGATGTCTCATTGTTGGCGGGTGGGGTTCACTGAGCAAGTAACTTGAAGAAGGAATGATGGGGTAGGGCCGTTGCCACAGAGCCTTTAGGGCTTATCAGATCGTCAGATCGGACACGCACAAAATCTGCTTTTCAGTACATTAGAGAGACAGGCCGAAGCAGAGTTATAAAAAAATCTACGCCTATAGTACTGTCAGATATGTGGATGAACTCGGCGTGAATTACAACAAAAGGATCCCGTATGCATATTGGAGGCATGAGCAGATCCTCATTATGTATTTAACCCCCTTGTTTTTCTATAGCCTTTATCAAGAACAACGCCCCTCTCTACATCCAACACCAGAGGTCTCCTAAAATACTTGGGCTCAAGTTAGGCTATAGTGCTGATAGCGAAAAAAACTACACTAAAATCTAGGGCATGTTGCATCATGTACTAGTACTATAGTCACTAGACAAAAGTCCTGGTGATAGTCAATAGTGCACCACGTCCATGCACCCAAAGGGTGATTCACAAAAGGCGGATAATGGTATTGGAATAGTTGAAAAAATAGAATAACATGAAATTTTATTTTAGCAGTAAAGAAACAAGAACACATTTAGTACTCGGTATCAATATAAACGTGATTTGCCTATGTGGGTTGGACTATTCTCTCTTAGCCTGTGCTAACAAAACTTTCATCGAGGCTTTTGTTCTCTAGTAGTGACAGCAACCTATTTTGTGGACAAGGACTAATCATGGTATCATAATATTATGATATCAGTTTTGTTTACCTTTTGTGGTACATGTTGGATTTCCTATAGGGCATGCGGTTAGGGGGTTGTGCGGATATGCATGTATGCGTATCATATACAGCTAGGAGAGATACGATTATGGGGCATGTGGCTTTTTGATTTCCGGCGGTTAGGTATCTTTCCATGGGTCGTTGTTCTCACATCCTATGCCGCTGGACATAGGATATTTGAATCATATTTCTATCATGGTTTTTTTGGTATTTCCAGCCATAGAGTATGAGGTATCGGGTCTCTGGGTTGATTGTTTCTTTTCTTACCCTTTGTCACTAGGGATACTAGAGTTGGCACACCTGCAGGGTGTAGGCCTTAGGATTGTTAGAATATTCACGAAGGTTCCATATCTACGACAGTTGTACTACACAGAAGGTTTGGATCAGGATAGTTTTTGTTTGGAAAGTGTTTGGAAGTATGAACGTTGAAGCGATGGCATGTAAGGACGA